>ENA-OSET01002081-OSET01002081.1-sediment-metagenome-genome-assembly--contig:-NODE-2081-length-19746-cov-33.156388_pt1 | contig 19746 bp, 17 predicted proteins | sample MGYA00237882_ERZ534229 | MGnify/ENA primary metagenome ERZ534229 (study PRJEB26408, sample SAMN06266212) | sediment metagenome | isolation source: Hudson Canyon methane seep mesocosm | place... | reverse complement strand
GACCTAGCCGATGTAAAAGGACAAACGCTTGCTAAACGAGCCCTAGCGATTGCCGCAAGTGGTGGGCATCACCTGCTGTTCTACGGTCCCCCTGGAACGGGGAAAAGCATGCTGGCAAGTCGTTTACCAAGTATTCTACCCGGCTTAGATAATGAGCAAGCGATCGCCGTCGCGACCCTGTATTCGTTAGCAGGACTTAATCGCCCCCTCCAGACATGGCACCAATGCACCTTTAGAGCGCCCCATCATTCTGCCTCTGCAGCAGCGATAGTCGGCGGCGGTAGTAAACCAAAACCGGGCGAAATATCTCTGGCTCATCATGGCATTCTATTTTTGGATGAACTCCCTGAATTTTCTCGTCAAGTGCTTGAGATGCTTCGTGAACCACTCGAAACCAAACATGTTTTGATCTCTCGTGCAGAACAAGCCATTACGTTTCCTGCAAATTTTCAGTTAATCGCCGCAATGAACCCTTGCCCGTGCGGCTATCTTGGTCATCCAACTATTCCCTGCCGAGATACCCCACAACAAATCCAAACTTATCGACGAAAACTTTCTGGGCCCTTGCTCGATCGTTTCGATTTACAGGTAGAGGTCCCCTTCCAATCCGCTCATTGCCTGTTCGAAGAACAAGCTCCCGAGGCGAGCAGCGCCGAAATTCGAGAGCGCGTCGTTGCCAGCCGCCTAGCGCAAATGGCCAGACAAGGCTGTTTAAACAGTGCATTAGATAAACGGAGGCTTGATGACGCCTGCGCACTCAGCCATAAACAGCAAACCTGGCTGGTCGATGTCACCGACAAACTTGCGCTTTCTGCGCGTGCCATGCACCGCATTATGAAAGTCGCACGCACGCTAGCAGATTACCAGCAGCAGCATGAAATAGAGATGAAACACCTGCAACAGGCCCTAGCTTACAGAGGTTTAAGGGGGGCTAGGGATAAATAGAGGCTGACTTGAATTTGATAACGTACCGGTCGAATCTCAAATCACAGCCAAAAAAAAGGAGCCAACATCTGGCTCCTAAATAGGGGTTTTCTTCAAGGAAGACAGAAACACGATCGCTTCAACGTGAATCTGTAGGTGAAGTATAACCCGAAGGGACGATAAAAAAGGTTAAATACTGATCAATTCTTGTAACAAATGGTTAAATACTGAACAGTTTTGTACTGCGTCTCATCATGATGCTTTTTTGTTAGCAAAATAGCGCCGTCTTGATATTTATTTGTCCTGCTCCTATCATGCGCGCCAATCGCGTAATAACTTTTAACTCAGCACTGAGGCTAGCGTTGGACGAGAAAAACTACCCTAAACAGAGAGAAATTCGTAGCTTCGTTGTACGTAGTGGGCGTATGACTGCCGGTCAAAAACGGGGCTGGGATTCATATTGGGACACTTACGGACTGGAACCTACCCAACGATTCGATCTACCTAAAATATTTGGCAATAACAAACCGGTTGTTCTTGAGATTGGCTTTGGTATGGGCGGCTCATTGCATGCCATGGCAAAAGCCGACCCCGACACTAACTTTATTGGTGTCGAAGTACATCGCCCTGGGATCGGCGCCTTGCTTGCGCTTGCCGGTGATGATGGCCTGGCAAACCTCCGCGTATTCTGTTGCGATGCAAACCTCGTCATCGATGACTGTTTAGGCGATGCCAGCCTTGCTCGGCTGCAACTGTTCTTTCCAGATCCATGGCACAAAAAGCGCCATCATAAACGGCGCATTGTGCAAGATGAGTTCGTGACTCGCATTGCACAAAAGCTTGAATTTGGCGGTATCTTTCACATGGCAACTGATTGGCAGCCCTATGCAGAATATATGGGAAAGGTGATGCAAGGTCGCGAAGATTTTAGTAATCAAGCCGGCGATGCGATTTATTCGGAGAAACCCAGCTACCGTCCCGACACTAAATTCGAACACCGTGGCATTAAGCTCGGGCATGGCGTTTGGGATTTACTTTACGAAAAAACTAGTCCCTCCCGTGTTTAAATGACGCAGCGCGACAACCATGCTTGATATTCAAACCGTCGCGCAAAATCGTTACCCTGAGTTTTTCTCACAACCACGATGGGTAACGAAACCTATTCTTTTTCTGCTCAAACAACTAAGCCAAGAAAAAAAACTCATTACGCTACAATCTGAATATTCCCAGGAGCCCGGCCTTCAATTTGTTGATCGACTGCTGCACGTCTTCGACTTCAAGTTCAAACTCACAAAAAACGAAAAAGACCATATCCCCCAGCTCGGGCCAGTATTAATTGTCGCCAATCAACCGATTGGCAGCCTAGATGCTATGGCGCTTTTGCAACTCGTCGGTAGCCTGCGCAAAGACGTCAAAGTACTCAGTGAAAACTGGCTAGAAGAACTCGATGCACTCAAGGACGTGGTAATCACCACGCATGAACGTGATGAAAAAACTTATTATCAAGACGCCTTGACGCATCTAAACCATGCCGGTGCACTCATTATATTTCCAGCCAAAGATGTCTCTAGCATTAACGCCACAGGCATTAAAGATGGACGCTGGACGACACAATTTATTGAACTGGCTGAAGCCTCGCAGGCACCTATTCTACCCATCCACATCAGAGCCAAAAATTCTCTATTGTTTTACCTATTTGCGACGGTCTCGAGCTCGCTCGCAAAGCTTTGGTTAGTCAGAGAAACCTTTCACCATTCGCAAAAATCAGTTGATCTACGCATCGGAAAACTGATTGATTCGGCGAGTTGTTTAGAACTCAACCTACCCGCGAAAACAAAAGCTCGCTTATTTCGTAAACAGCTCTATCGTTTACCTAAAAACAAACCCTCATTATTTAAAACACTCGCACCCATTGCTGCCGCTGAAGACCGGCAGGCGTTGACCCGAGAAATCACTCAATGCGAACCCCTTGGTGAAACAAAAGATAATAAACTAATTTATCTTTACCGTTACCGTGAAAATTCCAGCGTCATGCAGGAGATCGGTCGACTACGCGAGCAAGCGTTTCGTTTAATTGGTGAAGGAACCGGTGCAGAGCGCGATATCGATTATTTTGATCATCATTATGTGCACATTGTTCTTTGGGATGCTGTCGACCAAGAGCTTGTTGGCGCTTACCGACTCTACCCAACACACAGTAAAGACTTGGCCCAAAATAAACTCTATACGGAAACCTTATTTCACTACCAAGATAGCGCAAAACCGATGCTTGAAGCAGGTATCGAATTAGGCCGTAGCTTTGTTCAACCTAAGTATTGGGGTTCACGGAGCCTAGATTATTTATGGCTGGGAATCGCCGCATTTTTGCGGCGCCATCCTCAATACCGTTATTTATTCGGTGCGGTTAGTATCAGTAATTCGTTTAGTCGCGAAGCGAAAGATCTAATGATTGGCTATTATCAACACTATTACGGCGCATCGGACCCGATCGTAAAATGCCAAAAACCTTATCACTTGCATGGAAATCATCATGCCTTCACCAATCACTTATTCGAAAATCTGGATTCACGTGCTGGGTTTCGTGTGCTTAAAGAGCAATTGAGCCAGCTTGGCTATGCGGTACCGATGCTCTATAAGCAGTATACTGAGCTCTGTACGTTGGGCGGCACACAGTTCCACGGGTTTAATATTGATCCGGACTTCCAAGACTGCGTGGACGGCTTAGTGGTCGTCGATCTCAGCCAGTTAACACCACTCAAACGCAAGCGCTATGGCCTTGAGGCTCACTTAACTAAAATGCATGGTGCCATTAAACAACAACAGCCCACGCAAGGTACCGAGGGCAGAGAGCATTAATGACCAGTGATTTCCACTTTCGATTTGGCGGTGTTGCTCGGCTATATGGCCAGGCAGCACTTGCATCGTTTCGCACCAGTCACGTTGCTATCATTGGTATCGGTGGGGTTGGCTCTTGGGCGGCTGAGGCGTTGGCGCGCTCAGGCATAGGTGAATTGAGTTTATTTGACCTGGATGAGGTCTGCGTTTCAAATATCAATCGTCAAATTCATGCCTTACAAGACAGTGTTGGGCAACTTAAAGTCGACAGCATGGCTGCGCGTTTATTAGCGATTAATCCAGAATTAAAAGTGCATGCCTGCCATACCTTTGTCACCGCGAAAAACGTCACGACATTGCTGCACAAAGACTTTGATTATGTATTTGACGCGACCGATAGCGTCAACGCTAAAACAGCGATTATTGCGCATTGCCGTCGTCATAAAATTCGCATCATCAGTTCCGGTGGCGCCGGTGGCCAAATCGACCCAACGCAGATCAAATTAGACGACCTTTCGCGCACGACGCAAGATCCACTCCTCGCAAAAGTCCGCAATCATTTGCGCCGCCTACATGGCTTTACACGCAACCCGAAGCGTAAATTTTCTGTGGATTGCGTATACTCGACGGAGCAGTTGCGATATGACCAAGGCGATGGATCGGTTTGTGTAAAAAAACCGGAAAACCAAGGTGCAACAAAGCTTGATTGTGCCAGCGGTTTCGGCGCTATTACGCATATTACGGCGAGTTTTGGTCTAGTAGCCGTTTCACGTATTTTGCAGAAACTAGCTAAAAACTAGCCAACACGGGTAAAAAAATAAAAGGGGCACACCCGCGCATGCTCATTCAAGACGTTATTATGCTCGCCAGTATCGGTGTGGTATCACTCATCTGTCAGTGGGTTGCTTGGCGCCTGCGTCTACCAGCCATACTATTCTTATTATTGGCAGGTATTCTACTCGGACCGAGCCTTGGTTACCTAAATCCTGACGCTTTGTTTGGTGATTTACTCTTACCTATTGTAACGCTTGCGGTCGCCGTTATTCTCTTTGAAGGTAGCTTGACGCTTAAATTTTCAGAGCTCCAAGAGCATGGCCGTATGGTGCGCAATCTGCTTATTATTGGAGTGCTGGTCACGTGGGTGGTAGCGACCCTTGCGGCTTATCTCGCGCTACCCATGTCATTGAGCATTGCCGCGCTATTTGGTGCCATTGTGGTGGTCAGTGGACCCACCGTCATTATGCCTCTACTCAGGGCGGTTAGACCGAATGCCAGTATCAACAATATTTTAAAATGGGAGGGCATTGTTGTAGATCCCATTGGCGCCTTGTTAGCCGTCCTTGTCTTTGAATTTGTTCGCGCCAGTTCAAGTGAAGGTGCAGCATTTGCTGCCACCTTTAAAACATTTGGCATCACGGTATTACTAGGCACTAGCCTAGGCTGTGCGGCCGGCTACTTACTCGGACAAGCCCTCCGTAAACATTGGCTCCCCCACTTTTTATTCAATGCGGGCACGCTAACGTTTATGCTCGGCGTTTTTGCATTTTCAAATTATCTAGAACATGAGTCGGGTTTGCTTACCGTAACGGTTATGGGTATTTGGCTTGCTAATATGAAGGGTGTACCCGTTGACGAGATCCTTGAATTCAAAGAATCACTCAGCGTGCTGCTTATTTCCGGTTTATTTATTATTCTCGCTGCCCAAATTGAACTTGAGGCCATTTATTCACTTGGCGTTGGTGCCATCGTCGTTCTTGCTGCTCTGTTATTTATTGCACGCCCTGCCGCCGTCTTTTTATCTGCTATTGGTACCGACCTGAGTTGGCAAGAAAAAACTTTTTTGAGCTGGATTGCACCACGTGGGATTGTAGCCGCAGCCGTATCAGCGTTGTTTGCGCATCGGCTTGAGCAAAAAGGGATAGAGGAAGCCAGCATGCTGGTTCCTCTAATCTTTTCTGTGATCATTGTAACGGTTGTCTTACAGAGCTTTAGCGCGCGTATTTTTGCTCAAGCACTCGGTGTGCGTGAACCCGATAGCAATGGTTTTATTTTTATCGGCGCCAATCCCATGGCACGCATGCTAGCGAAGGCGTTTAACGACCGCGGTATTCCCGTTACATTATGCGATTCAAACTGGGAAAATTTACGTGCTGCACGCATGGAGAATTTGAGCGTTTACTATGGCAATCCTGCGTCTGAACATGCAGAAAATAACCTAGACCTGACAGGTATTGGCCACATGCTGGCCATCTCACCTTACCGGCAAATGAACACCCATGCCGTGTATCACTACCTCGATTTATTTGAGGCGGGTAAAGTGATGGCCTTCTCCGAAGCCGCAGAACAAACACAAAAGGCAAACCTTCAGGCCGCCGAAAAATTCTCACAAAATTATAATTTTTTTGAGGCAGGCTTAAGCTACGCGAAGTTGGCGAGCTTGGTCAGCAAGGGAGCAACAGTCAAAACGACCCAACTAAGTGAGGCGTTTAGCTATGATGATTACCTTGCAAAGCACAATGGCGCGGTTACGCCACTCTTTGCACTCCCGCCAACAGGTGGGATATCACCACTAGGCAGCGCCAGTAACGTACAGCCGAGCGCGAGTTGGGAAATTATTGCCTTAGTTAATGCACCGAATAGCTAATCTAATTACTACCGTGGTGCGGATGGTCTATGTTTCTGATGAGAGCCCGACCAAAGTCTTGACGCGTGATAATTCCTACTAAGTTACCAGCATCCGTAACGGGTAGGCGGCGTCTGCCATTAAGGAACCACTCCGAACAGACAAGAATGTCATCATCAATCCGCACGGTGTCGAGCGCTTCAGTCATATGATCTGCAACGCGATCTCCTGCCTCCTGAAAATAGCCGCCCATTAGGGCTTCCTTCAGACAGTCTAGTTCAGAAAGCATGCCAACCAAACTACCTTGATTATCAACAACCGGGGCACCGGAGCGGCCCTGTTTAATCAATTGCCGCAACGCATCAATTACATTATCTTCCGGTTTAAAGGTCATAACATTGGGACTCATGTAATCACGAACCAATATGGCTTTCATTCTGAACCGCTCCTTGTTATGTGAACCAAATTCTATCGCTGCCATAAGGCGAGTTTGATATCTCGCCCTTGCTTTAAATACTGAGTATATGCCGCTTGGACACAAAGCGGCAGCGCTTCATCGAAATTCTTTACCTCAAAACCTAACGATGCATAAAAGCCATGCAAGGGGCTAAGTGGAAACGTCCAAATTTTCTCGTACTGAGTGTTCGATAAGCTAAATGCCAATAATCCTCTCGCGAGCCCTTGACCCCGAGAGGCTTTGCTTACCAGCATGCCACGCAATAAACGCTCGTTGTCCAAGGGTGCAATTCTTAAACAGGCGCTGATGTCATTCTGATGCTGCGCAACAAAAATTTCATCGCGCTTATCGGTGCGTGCTGAATGTTTTTCCTGACGATAAAACTTAGCGGCTAAGGGGAAGCTTAGCGTCGGTAAGAGGCGATATGTATAACCGGATTGGCCTATCAACTGCCTACAGTCTAAGGTGGGATCAGAAATAACTAATCACCCATCCAAGTGGCCGCTTTGTCTTGATCGCTTTGCTTCGCATCTACCCAAGTTTCAACATCACCGCGCTTTTCTTTTTTCCAGATGGTCACGTCACGTTTCAAGTAATCCATAATAAACTCACACGCATGAAAGGCAGCCTCACGATGTGAAGCGCTGACACCCACTACGACAATCTGTTCGGTTAATTTAAGCTCCCCAATACGATGGATAATTACTTCGGCATGCAAATTCCAGCGTTGTTTTGCTTGCTCAACAATTTCGCCTAAACTCTTCTCTGTCATCCCAGGGTAATGTTCGAGATAAAGCTCTTGTACCCCTGCCGTATCGCCGAATTCACGTACTAAGCCTGAAAATATACAAATGGCGCCCGTGGCGGCTGGACACGCAGCGCGTAAATATTGATATACGTCGTCAATATCAAAATCTTCTGCTTGAATACGTATCATATTAACCACCTGTTACCGGCGGGAAAAAAGCAACTTCGTCATCGACGGATAACTCAATATTATCCTTCACCATGGTTTGATTAACGGCCACTAGCAGACGCTCATCAGCAAAGGCTCTGCGCCATTGCGCACTTTTCTCGCTCAAGTTCGCTTTCAACTCAACCACATTGCACGGCATGGGTGCAGTCGCCAGCGTCAGCTCATCGCACTGCAAAGTTTCGCGCAGGCTAGCAAAAAATAAAATCTTCATAAGCTTTCTACTAACGGTGTTTCGGGTGGCGCCAACAACATTGAAAACGGATAAAAATCGACTAAATCCCCTTCATTTACGCACGCATTTTCGGGAAAGACTGCCAAACCCTCGGCCCAGCAAGCGGAACTCAACATGCCTGAACTTTGGTTCGGATGCACGCATAACATGCCCGCTTCGTCGCGTTGAACACGAATAAACTCACGACGAATCGATGCACGTTTTTGTGTAAAACGAATTGGCAGTTTGAATGCTTTAGGCGCTTGTGCTCGGCAACCTTGCAATTGGTGAATGATCGGTTTCGCCAACTGTAAAAAGGTGATTAATACCGCACTAGGATTACCGGGCAAACCAAGAATCGGACAACCTTGCACTTCGCCTTGCATAAATGGCTTGCCAGGTTTGATGGCAATTCGCCAAAACTCGATCGAGCCATTAGCCTTTATTGCCCGTTGAACATAATCCTCTTCACCAACCGATGCCCCGCCAGTACTCAAAATAAGATCTGCCTGCGTCGCTGCGGCCAACAACACCTCACACGTCGCAGAGAAATCATCTTTAACGCACCCCAAATCAACAACCTCAACATTTAAACTAACCAATAAAGACGTTAACAAATATCGATTGGAGTTATAAATCATACCTGCTTTAAGGGAATTGCCCGGCTCTAATAACTCGTCACCTGTTGAAAAAATAGCAACTCTAAGCTTTCTGTATACGCGAACATCCGCTACACCTGCCGACGCTAACAGACCCAGACGGGGAGGATTTAACACTTGACCGCGCTCAATGAGTACCGTGCCTTTAAGAAAATCCTGCCCTGCAGGCCGAATATTTTGTTGCAAAGACAAGTCGCCGGAGAACTGAACAATATTTGCTTTATCATCGGGTAAAATGGCGTGTTCTTGCATCACCACACAATCTGCCCCCGTTGGTATCGGCGCACCGGTAAAAATTCTCGCCGCCCCACCGCGTACTAATTCGCAGGGCGCATCACCCGCGGCGATACGCTGACTTACCGGAAGCGACATATCGGCCGACAGATCGGCAAGGCAAAAGGCATAGCCGTCAACGGCACTATTATCAAACAGGGGCATGGAAATTTTCGATTCAACAGTCTCTGCCGAAACCCGCATCTGCGCATTAGTTAAGGTTACCTGCTCTGTCTTTGGGGAACCTAAAGGCAATGCACGCATGCAATTTAATGCGTCTTCCAGCGACAGCAGAGATGTAGGTTGGCTCATAAAGTATGTTTTAAAAAAAAGGGGAGTCCATAATGATTAATTGCTTTCAGAGCGTCAAGCATATGAAATATCGGCAATCTGTTTGAGATTTATACAATAAAATTTAGCAATCTTAAAATTATTGAGTATAATCATTGGCAATTAGTAAAAGAAAGACAGCTAGACCGCGCTGGCATTCTCGTGAGCGGCGTATCTCAACTCAATCCTTTATCCTTCAACACAATCCTGTGCAGCTAGACCTATTTAGATATGAATCTTACCGAACTTAAGAAAAAAACCGTCCCTGAACTACTCGAAATCGCCTCTGAAATGGGTTTAGACAACCTTGCTCGCTCTCGAAAACAGGATGTCATTTTCACTATATTAAAGCGACATGCCAAAGGTGGCGAAGACATATATGGCGATGGCGTATTAGAGATTTTACAAGATGGCTTTGGCTTCTTGCGATCTGCAGATAGCTCCTACCTTGCAGGGCCAGACGATATTTATGTTTCGCCGAGTCAAATTCGCCGTTTCAATTTGCGCACCGGCGATACGATCTCTGGCAAAATTAGGCCCCCTAAAGATGGTGAACGCTACTTTGCTTTGTTGAAAGTAAGCCAAATCAACTTTGATCGCCCGGAAAGCTCGAAAAACAAGATCCTATTTGAGAACTTAACGCCTCTTTTCCCGCAAGATCGATTAATACTTGAAGTGGGCAACGGCAGTACAGAAGATTTATCAGGCCGAATTTTAGACTTGGTGGCGCCGGTTGGTAAGGGTCAACGAGGCTTGGTGGTGTCACCACCGAAAGCCGGTAAAACCTTAATGATGCAAAATATTGCTCAAGCCGTGACGCGAAACAACCCAGAGTGTCATTTGATGGTCCTTTTGATTGATGAACGCCCAGAGGAGGTGACCGAAATGCAGCGCTCTGTGCGCGGCGAAGTGGTCGCGAGCACATTTGATGAGCCGCCATCACGCCATGTGCAGGTGGCAGAAATGGTCATCGAAAAAGCCAAGCGACTTGTTGAACACAAACAAGATGTTGTGATCATTCTTGACTCAATCACCCGTCTGGCACGCGCCTACAACACAATCATTCCAAGCTCAGGTAAAGTGCTAACCGGCGGTGTCGATGCACATGCACTTGAACGTCCGAAGCGGTTTTTCGGTGCAGCACGAAACATTGAAGAAGGCGGTAGCCTGACCATTATCGCAACCGCGCTGGTTGATACTGGATCAAAAATGGATGAAGTGATCTACGAAGAATTTAAAGGCACGGGTAACATGGAGGTGCACTTAGACCGACGCGTCGCAGAGAAACGTACCTACCCAGCGATCAATATTCGCCGCTCAGGCACGCGCCGCGAGGATCTGTTGATGAGTGAAGACGAGCTACAACGCGTGTGGATTCTGCGTAAATTACTGCATAACATGGACGATGACGTTGCATCCATTGAATTTCTGCTCGACAAACTCAAGGACACCAAGACGAACGCCGAGTTTTTCTTGGCCATGAAAAAGCGCTAAGCGTTCGATCATTAACTCGCAAGAGTTAGATAGACAAAGCCGACCTTCCATTAGTCGGCTTTTTAGTTTGTTCCATCTTAAAATGGATTCCTAAATGAAATATCGTGATCTGAGAGACTTTATTCAACAACTTGAAGCGCAAGGTGAGCTGGTACGCATCAAAACTGAAGTCGATCCCTATCTAGAAATGACAGAAATTTGTGATCGCACACTTCGTAAAAAGGGCCCCGCGTTATTATTCGAGAACCCTAAAGGGTCGGATATCCCTGTATTAGCAAACTTATTTGGTACACCGAAGCGCGTTGCAATGGGCATGGGCAAAGAAGATGTCAGCGCCTTACGAGACATTGGTACCCTACTCGCTTTTTTAAAAGAACCCGAGCCACCGAAGGGCTTTAAAGACGTTCTGCAAAAACTGCCTATTTATCGACAAGTTATGAATATGGGGCCAAAAGTACTGCGCTCCGCGCCCTGCCAACAGGTAATATTAGAGGGCGAGCAAGTCGACCTGAATAAAATCCCTATTCAAACCTGCTGGCCGGGCGATGCAGGGCCACTCGTAACATGGCCACTGGTCATTACAAAAGGCCCAGAGAAAGATCGACAGAACCTTGGTATTTATCGTCAACAATTAATCGGTAAAAATCGCCTAATCATGCGATGGTTATCGCATCGTGGCGGTGCGCTTGATTTCCGAGAATGGCAACAAAAAAAACCAGGTGAGCCCTTCCCGGTCGCGGTGGCGCTTGGTGCAGACCCTGCAACAATTTTGGGCGCAGTCACGCCCGTTCCAGATAGCTTATCCGAATATGCGTTTGCAGGCTTACTTCGCGGCAGTAAGACTGAAGTTATTAAAACAAAATTAGGCGAGTTGGTCGTTCCAGCGAGTGCTGAATTCGTTCTAGAGGGGTATATTTACCCAGACGATACGGCTCCAGAAGGCCCTTTTGGTGACCATACCGGCTATTACAATGAGGTAGACAAGTTTCCAGTGTTCACGGTTGAGCGCATCACACATCGCCAGAATCCAATTTACCATAGCACCTACACCGGCCGTCCGCCGGATGAACCTGCAGTACTCGGGGTCGCATTAAATGAAGTATTTATCCCTATTTTACAAAAGCAGTTTCCCGAAATTGTCGATTTTTATTTACCGCCCGAAGGCTGCTCATATCGCCTGGCAATCGTCACCATGAAAAAGCAATATCCGGGACATGCAAAGCGGGTAATGATGGGTGTTTGGTCTTTCCTTAGACAGTTCATGTACACCAAATTTGTCATCGTCGTTGATGACGATATCAATGCGCGTAATTGGGAGGATGTGATTTGGGCGATTACCACACGCATGGACCCAACGCGCGATACTACCTTGGTTGAAAACACCCCTATCGATTATCTCGACTTCGCGTCGCCTGTTTCTGGTTTAGGATCAAAAATGGGAATGGATGCCACGAACAAGTGGCCCGGCGAAACAGACCGCGAATGGGGTACCGCGATTGAAATGAACAAAGACGTAAAACAGCGCGTAGATGATATGTGGCAAACCTTGGGTATCGATAACATCAGAAAAAGTCATTAATGCCGAAAGTATTCTTATCCGCGCAAGGGCAAAGCTTCCCATGTGCGAGAGATGAACGCTTTCTCGATGCGGCAAACCGCGCCGGTTTTCGTTTACCGGTTAGCTGCAAAAACGGTGTGTGCGAAATTTGTCACGCACGGTTAATTGAGGGTAAAGCTTGGCAAGGACGCGCCACTCGCAAAACAAAACGCGCGACGCCGGCGGCAAGCGAAGAAATTTTACTTTGCCATAGCGGCCCAGAAACAGACTGTATAATCTATGTTGAGAACGTATATGGCCCAGGTGAATTACCGGTGAAGAAATTTGTTTGTCAGATTGAAGAAGTAACTGAAATGCAGGCGCACGTTTTTCGTGTCCGATTGAAAGCGCCCGCCGGAAAACTACCCGAGTTCTATGCGGGGCAATATTTATCGCTCGATCTCCCCGAGCGAGAGGGAGCGCATTACTTTTCTATCGCTTGTGCGCCAGGGCAGCGCGAAATTGAACTACACATTCAAGCAGATCCGCATATCGAAGCGGCAGTCGAAACGGTAAATTTCTTAAGACAAGAACGGCTTGTGAAAATCAGCCTTCCTTTCGGCGAAAGCTGTTTGCATACGATACCCGAGCAACCCGTAATTTTACTTGCCGCCGGGACTGGCTTTGCCCAAATGAAAAGTCTCATCGAATTCTTATGGCAAAACAACTTTAAACATCCCGTTCACCTTTACTGGACGGTGCGCAAAGCAAGTGATTTATATGCTGAGACCCTCGCCGAAGATTGGGCGGCACAATATACAAACTTCAACTTTTCTAAGCTCATAGGTGAAGCACAGGACGAGCAATGTACAGAACACCACGAGGGCCTTGCCGAGGCGGTGCTAGCCGACGCATTACCGCTTAAGATAGCAAAAGTATTTGTAAGCGGCTCGCCAAAACTCGTGTTCTCAGTAAAACATCGGTTAACACAGGCAGGCATGCCCGAAACAGCTTTTTATTCTGATGTGCTTGAATATGCGAAACCGGAAGATTTCGGATTTTAGACAGATAAATAAATATCTTGAAACTAAAGTGCTTACTTTCCTTGAGCCAGCTCGAGCGGCGGTAAATCCATTAGGCTAATGAGTTCTTGATAATGAGCATCTAAGGCTGTTGGTGAGCCGTCTATACGTTGTTCCAATCGACAAACTTCGGCAATCGTTTCTAAACGACGCTGAAGGCGATGACTTGCTTCAAAATATTGCTGCGCCTTGCCCCAAAGTTGTTTGCGTGAAGCAATACGCCCCAGCGCTAACAGTAAGGCCGCATTATTCGGTCGCTCTTTTAGCCAATTCTCCGCACAAATTAATTGCTCTGCAGGCTTAGAGGCCTGCAGCAAACCATAACGCTCAACCCATTCATCGCACCACTGCTTATTCAGGGCTTTGCGTAATAAGCGCTCGGCCTCATCAAATTGCCCTAAACGACTTAATTCGCCCACATAACTGGCAATCAGCGGCTCACTAAAGCGAAGTTTATCTGGCACGCGCATCCAAATGCTCGCGAGCTCTTCCGCACCTTTCGGTATTTGATTACGATTTAAAAGCTCGTCCGTTTTACCGACGAACAATTTCTGCCAAGCCAGATTATTGAAATAAGCATCGCGAGCTGATTCTTCATTCCCCTTACCTTTCAGATTTTGCAATTTCTCAAGCGTCGTGACCAAACCGTCCCAATCTTCAAGCTTATAATAGACGCCACGGAGCAGTTTCAATACATAGGTATGCTTCGGTTTTTCTTGATGCAAACGACGCAAACTCGCCAAAGCGGACTCATATTCGTGCTGCTCGAGTTCAATCTGTGCCCGCGCTAAATCAATCGCGAACGAAGATTTTGGTGAGAACTCAATCGCCGTCTTTAATTGCTTCTCAGCCTTTTCATTCTGGCCTAACTCTTTTGCGCTGTGGGCCGCCGCCAAATAGCAAACAAGCGGTGAACTAGACTTCATTGCGGACCGGTTTAACAGTGTATATGCCTCGCTCCAATTACCCTCCAAATAAGCCAACATGCCTCGCTGAGACTGCGTATTTGCTGACTGGGAGGTGCGATTCCTCATCCATGAACCCACCGCGAGCGGAGTTGCTACAATGCGATATACCAGGCGCGTAATGAACCAAACTAAAAGCAAGACAGCTAAATTTATAAGCATCGCAACCCAAAGATTTGTTTCGATCAACCAATGTCCGAATGAGATCCGCACATAACCTAAGTCATAATGCATACCCATCGCGATCCAGACGGCAAGCGCAAAACCAATGATCAAGACGAAAAAAAGGCGTTTCATTGATCGCTACCTACTTCTGGCGGTTCACTTTCAGTCTTGTTCGAATCAGTCTCAGTCGCGGTATCCTCAGCCAGTTCAATCTCGTCCTCGTTAACACGTATTCCGGATGGCTCATCTTTTTGTTCTGCAGATTCCGTCTCAGCACTAAATAGGTCTTGCCCCGAACTCGCCGTTAATACTTTTTTATCGACAGACTCTTTTTCTTGATAGGTATTTTTCACTAACTGACGCACCGTCGCTAGGGAGCCCGAAATATCGGGCATTTCTCGCGCAATCGTCACGTCCCGCAGATTTTTAAGTGTATTCTTAAAGGCGTATACATCCGCCGCATCGCTTGCAAATTGCTCATTCAACCAACGTATCGCCTCATCAAGTTCTAAGTGATACACCTCTTGATCATTGCGAAACAGAGCTAACTTGGCTTGCTCAATGCTTAACTGAAGATAACGACGTATGTAGGTATCGTATTCAGGTGTATTGAGCGCAGCGACTTGTTGATCTAAGCGTTGAATCGTCACTGCCTGCAAAAAGCTTTCTTTCATTAGCCGCAAGAAACGTTCGACGCGGGGCTCATCTTTTGCCGACGCATTTGATACCGATGCAGCAGACGTTTCTCGCACCACTTCGACATTGCTGGTGAGGCCCTTCACTTTTTTCGACAAATTAGAAAGCTGGGCATAAAGGGCTTCAACGTCGACATTCTGCGTCGAGTCTAATAAATAAAGCTCTTCAGCAATTAATTCGCGCACCTTAAAAAATTTCGGCTCATCCAACTCGTTGAGCACGTCGTCGGCTGCGCGCAGCAAACTGATGCTTGCCACCACATCCTGCTCGATACCCAAGCGCTGGTTAGCGAGACGTATCAGAAACTCAACCTCGGCTATCAACCAATCCTTACGACTGTCACCGCCGAGCCGGAGAAGTTGTGCCGTTTGACGTTCAGCCTGTGTCTCCAGAGCAGACAACTGATTTTGATGCGCGATCAATTGTTTTTGATCTGAGCCCATTGCAACTTGTAAACCCTCCAGCACGCGCTGGTTTGATCTCAGTTTTTGAGCAAGCGCATCCTGTTGTTTCGCCATAGACATTAGGGCTTGCTGCTGACTATTTGATCGGTCCCAAAAAAAGTAAGCAGCCGCGCCAATTGCACCTAAGCAAAGAATAATTAACAAAATAAGTGAGTAGCGGCCAGATGACGATGGCGGCTTGGCTTGTTTAGTGGCGGCCGGTTTGGGCGTTGATTGAGCGTTCTCGGTCACGTTGTTTCCCGATTCTTGTTATCGTAAAGCGCATATCGGATGCACTTGCTTATTGTTTAGCTTTGCCTATCTTTTTGTTTTTTGCAATACAGCGAACAATATCAATTGGTTTAAGCCCTTTGCTTACCACCGGATTGCAAAATCCGATACTGTTCGCATGCTCGGCGACGCGCTCACTGGAGACAATGAGCAATACATTGCTGAGCACGCTGGCGTTAGTTGAGACGAGCGACTTAAAATTATCTAAGGTTTCAGCACTCAACGCGATCATACAATTTGCGTTGAATACATCACAGGCCTCTGATACTGCGTCTATACTGTAGGCTGGTAATGCACGCGTATACAATGACAAGGTATCGATGAGTGCACCGCGATCGCGCAACCCCTGCTCCAAAACACTACGTCCTCCTTCACCTTTCAAAACTAATATACGCTCGCCCTGCACATTACGTAGCGGTGTTAAATTGAGTAGCGTCTCACTCGTCCATTCATGGCTTGCTGGATGCACATCAAGCCCCGCATCCAGTAAAATATCGGTACTTTTTCGACCAATACCAAACCATTTTTGCTGCACAGGAAATTGCGGCCAGCGCATCTCGACCTGCTGTAAGCCGAGCTTAGCCGCGTACTGACTGACGACCAATACTTTTTTATACTGGTCTAAGTCATAGATTTTTTGTTGATTCTCAGCCGTGAGCGCAATGGGTTTGATGGCAATCGTCGGAAATGTGTAAGTCACTGCACCTACACTTTCAAGCACCTGCACCAACTCACTCGCAGCCGGCTCTGGGCGACACACCAAAATGCGAGCACCTTGTAAAACTGCACTAATCACAATTTAGCGCTGGCTTGCATAAACGTTTGCAAGAATTTCATCCGCCCCTTGCTTAAGCAGGTTTTCTGCAATAGAAATACCCAATGCCTCTGGGTCACTATCGTCTAAGCTGACAGATGCCTCAGCCCGCAATATGACCTTGCCATCTAACGATGCGACCAAGCCTTTCAGGTGCAATGACTGACCGTCACGCACAGCAAACCCTGCAATCGGTACCTGACAACCTCCTTGAAGGCGGCGATTCAGGGCGCGCTCAGCGCGCACGCATAGACTACTGGTTTCGTGAATCAAAGGAGCAATTAAGGCTTTGATATGCGTATCGGCGCTGCGGCATTCAATACCTAAAGCGCCCTGACCTGCAGCAGGCAATGAATCATTCGCGCTAATCGTTGCGCGAATACGATGCCCGAAACCAAGCCGTTTCAGACCTGATGCAGCCAAAATAATTGCGCTATATTGACCATCATCTAGCTTCGCCAAACGGGTATTTACATTGCCTCGCAACGGCTCTATTTTTAAATCAGGCCGCCGGGCAGCGAGTTGACTGTGCCGACGAAGGCTAGACGTACCGATTACCGCGCCTTTTGGAAGCGCAGCGATACTTGCAAAGTCGTTACTAACAAACGCATCTAACGGATCTTCTCGTTCACAGATGGCCGCAAGCTCTAAGCCATCGGGAAATTCCATTGGCACGTCCTTCATCGAATGCACGGCAATGTCCGTTTGTTTGGCTAGCATTGAAGACTCGAGTTCTTTAACGAACAACCCTTTACCCCCAATTTTCGCTAAGGGCACATCTAGAATTTGATCGCCCTTGGTCGTCATCCCGTGAATTTCGACATTCAAGCCAGGATGCAAGGCTTCCAAACGTGCTTTGATGTATTCACTTTGCCATAAAGCCAGTGCACTTTCACGGGAGGCAATGCGTAAGGTGGTAAGTTCTTGAGTCATGACATTTCATAGCAATAGATAGTAAGAAGCCGTTGAGTATAACCAGCTTTGCATAAAATGTGTGAAAATAGCGTCGCCTATATAGGCTAGGTATGAGGTAATCAGCAGGATAAGAAAGGCGTAGCGGTCGCGTTAAAAGTTCACCCGAAATTTCAATTCAATTTCATCACTGCGCACGTTTAAACGTGTTTTTGAGCGATCCAAATAATCGCTAAAATTGCGCGCAACGTTCTGACGTCTTCCTTCACCAAAACTTAACGCATTTTGTGTATCGAAATTGAATAATTTTTTACTAAGTTGGCGAACGATGCGGTTGTAAGGAATTTTAGTCATCGGCCGCCACTCTACCAAAATAGTATCTTCATCATCTGCGATATCTAAATAACCAGCGTAACCGTGCGAGCTAACTAAACTCATGCCAGACAGCATAAACATAAACGCAATGTGTTGAAGGGTCGGTTTCGTCACTCAGTCATACTCCAAACAGGCCTTTAATGGCTTGACGTAAGTCTAGACGACGAAATCAGAGAAAAATGTGATCTCGATGCGGTAACGATCTGGGGTAAACAAAAACGTTAACTGCTTGACACTTAAAGATGCTGATTTGTGAAACGCCACACAAGATGGTTATTTTTTCGTCAACTTTTTAAAACTCAGGTGGTTTGGATGAACGCTTTCACTCTTGCTACATGTCGGCGACTCACATCAATAGACTCTTCGTTGCCAAGCCTAATCGCATACTGCCCTTTGCTCATGCGCCGCAGTAGCTTTATATGTCGGCCATTAACGATCGTATTACGGTGTACACGAATAAATGCATCGCCTAAGTCTTGCTCAAGCTGCTTGAGTGTTTGATTACTGAGGGTTTCACCACGGCGATGAACGATACTTAAATACTTATGATCTGCTCGAAAATAATAGATTTCATTGATAGGAATGCGTTCTTGGCCATTCCATGTATTGGCAATAAAATGATCCGCGTCTTTAGTCGTGTCATTACGTAAGGCGTCGACCTGTTTAAGTTGAGCCTGTGACAAACGTTGCGCTTGATTTAACGCCTGCAACATATCGTCTTCATCGACAGGCTTTAATAAATAGCCGATCGCGTTTAACTTAAACGCCTTTAGTGCGTACTCTTCATATGCACTGCAAAATACGACCGCCGGCGACGTGGCGAGTTTTCCGATACGCTGCGCAACCTCGAGGCCATCCATTCCCGGCATTCGGATGTCTAGGATCACGATATCTGGTTGTTCAGTCGCCACACCGATTAACGCATCCTCGCCATTACTCGCTTCACCGCAAACAATAAACTGTGGGTATTTATCTAATAAACGCTTAAACCGAGTCCGGGCAAGTTGCTCATCATCAACAAGGTATAGTCGCATTAAACCCATTATTGCCCCCCTTGATCTGCTGGAAAACGCAGCATGCACGTAAATACCCCATTTAATTGGCTCGTTTTCAATACTGCCTCTTCATTAAATAACGCCTTTAAACGTGCCTGTATGTTTTCCAAAGCGGTCTGTGATCCTGTGTGCGTTGAACCACACTCTGCAACTGGGTTAGACACCAGCACATACACAGAGGCATCGCGCAAATAAGCCTCAAGCTTAACCTCTCCCCCTTGAGTTGACGGTTGAATACCATGGTAGATTGCGTTTTCTATAAGCGGTTGGATAGTTAAGGGTGGGATTAAAGTCAACTTAACCTCTTCGCTGACTTTCCATTCAACTGATAACCGGTTGCCAAGACGCAAGGCTTCAATATTTAAGTAGCGCTGACAAAGGGACAGCTCTTCTTTTAAAGAGACGAAGTTGGCACTGGTGTTGAGCGTCGCGCGGAATAAGGCTGACAAATCAAGCACCGCTGCCTCCGCTTTCTGCGGGTCAAAGTCTATTAAACTGGCGATCGAGTTCATACTATTAAAAAGAAAATGCGGACGAATACGCGCTTGCAGAGCCTCGATACGCGCCTGCAATTCAGCTTGTTTCTGCGCGCGTCCCAGATGCTGTATGTAGAAATAGCGCAACGCCAT
>ENA-OSET01002079-OSET01002079.1-sediment-metagenome-genome-assembly--contig:-NODE-2079-length-19758-cov-13.233321_pt1 | contig 19758 bp, 20 predicted proteins | sample MGYA00237882_ERZ534229 | MGnify/ENA primary metagenome ERZ534229 (study PRJEB26408, sample SAMN06266212) | sediment metagenome | isolation source: Hudson Canyon methane seep mesocosm | place... | reverse complement strand
GTTTCACTTAAGTTTACGGTGTAAACCGTTGTTGTTTCACCTTCAACTACATCCGCTGGACCCGTTAATGTCACAAGCACGGTTGAAGGCTCCTGTGGGAAGCCGATGCTGATTACAGCACCATCACTTACCAAGCCATCAGAGTCTGCAGTGAAATAATTAAAGGTCACTGGTACCGGTGATTCAGGTATTTCTAAATATTCTTGATATTCTTGCTCTTCATCACCTCGACCGTAGCCAGTACTTTGGAAGTAGTAAACAGAATCGCCAGATAAAACATCTAAGCCGCCAGCAGGTAAGGTTGCATAGCCTTCACCATAAATTTCTTCAACACTACCATCATCATTGCGATCAATTAGTAATAGACCGACCTGATTACTATCTGCATCAGTTGGCAAACTTGTTATTGTAAAATCATTCGTTACTCCATCTTCAACATCTGTTCCACGAATATTATCTAAAACTATTTCATTTTCACCGACTTGGAATTCATATAAGTAACCAGCGCCAATTTCAGGCGAATCTGTTTCAAAAACATGGAGGCCTGATGTTGCTGTTGAAGGAGCTGATGATGAACCCTCATTAATTGTGATTGCAGCTGACAATGAGCCGATAGTAACTTCATAGACACCAGAGCTAGGCATAGATGAGGCATTATTTCCAGATACAGCTTCAGAACTTGAGAAATGAAAATCACTTACTGATAAAACGTAATCGCCCGCAGGAAGGTTCGCATTTATAAGAGAATTAAGTCCTGAGCCACCATCATCATTAGATGCAAGTAAATCAGCTAAATCCAGGCTACCATCATCGGCGAACAAGTGAATTTGCGGATCTACTCCTGAACCATTCGCAGCAATTGACACATTAGCACCGGAATCTACCGTGAAGTAGACATAACCTACAGAGTTATCAGCATCATCCAAGTTTAGGTTAATGCTCGTTGCAGGTATTCCACCTACATTAATTTCAAATGGTAGCTCTTCAATGAAATTTGCTGTCACATCAACATCATAATCAACAGGAGGATTCAAATCTGGTGAAACAGGAATCTGAACCTCTTCTTCAATAACTGGGAATTCATTAGCAACACCAACTGTGTCAAAACCTGATTCAGGAGTTACTTCTGGTGCAAGGTAATCTACAACTACAGGATTACCACCCTCATTGCCTTCAAGCTCAGCGCCGGCTTCCGCAGCTGTTGCTTCAGCAACTTGAGTTGGGTCAATACCATCTAATAATGCTTGTTGGATTGCATCGACTTCTGATACTACGCTTTCTTCAGCAGCAGCTATGACTGTCGGGTCAAAGACTTCATTGTCAAGTACGACCTGAGAGCTTCTGCCGAGAGACATGACGTTTCCATCAGTGAATTCAACTTCAACTGCGCCACCAGCGCCCGTTAATAGGATTTCATCAGAAAAAACTTTATCACCGACTTGAAGGTTTCGAATTGTTCCATCAGCTGATGTTGCTGTAACAGAACCAATGATTGTTGTGATAATACCGATTTGAGTCGCCATGATGACCTCTTTTATTTCAAAATTTAGAGGAATCCATTCCAACGTGGCTACTATTATGTACCTTACAAATACAAAAACATATTGTACTTTGGTACTAATTTGGTATTTTTTATTTATTCTACATTCTGAATTTGCTCGCGCATTTGTTCGATTAAAACTTTCAGTTCAACTGAGTGGCGAGTTGTTTCAGTATTAATCGATTTTGATCCTAATGTATTCGCTTCGCGATTCAGCTCTTGCATTAAGAAATCTAAACGTCGACCAGTGGGTTCGTCACGCTGTAATACATTTTGCACTTCCGTTACATGGCTTTGTAAGCGATCTAATTCTTCAGCGACATCACTCTTTTGTGCCAAGATCACCATTTCTTGTTCTAATCGTTCAGGATCTAATTGTACTTGCATATCTGCAACACGTTCAGCTAGACGAGTGCGTTGTTGTTCTATAATATCAGGCATCCGCTCACGAATATCCAGTGTAATAGCATTAATCTCAGTGCAGCGTTGGGCTATCATTTCTTTTAATTCAGCCCCTTCTGTTTCACGTGTTTCAATCAATTCAGCTATTGCCACATCAAGGCTAGACATAACGGAGTTGTTTAATGCTTCTTGATCTAGCGTATCGGCTTGCAAGACACCTGGCCACTGCATTACTTTTAGCATATCCACTGGTGCAGGCCGTGTTGTTAGTAATGCCAAATTATCACAATGCCCAATAACTGATTTAGCTAGTTGTTGATCAATATTAATTGATGACTGCTGTTCTTCAGGCGCTTTATAACGCAAAGTTGCATCGACCTTCCCTCGCGCTAATCGAGATGAAAACATTTTCTTTATTTTCATTTCTAAAGGGCGGAATCGCTCGTCTAAACGTAACGATGTTTCAAGGTAACGGTGATTAACGCTACGCACTTCCCATGTTAAGCTGCCTTGTTCTGTTTGCTCTTCTCGGCGAGCAAATGCGGTCATACTTCGTGTCACAATCATTCCTGAACTAAAGATATAAATGCATATATTAACGTATATATCCGTGACACATGAAACTGCATGCTCAAGTGCTTCTTCGATGGGTTTAAAAACACTTTATGCTGCGTTATTGATTTTGCCAAGGGAATACAAGTAATGCCTTACCTAAATCGTTTTTAAATCCCACTGAACCGTGCAGTTTCATGTATCACGGGTATAATGATGGAATTATTTTAGTTTATTGAAGGAAGTCACCATGCGCCCAAGCGGTCGTCAAAATAACGAATTACGTCCAGTTACGATTACACGTAATTACACAAAACATGCTGAAGGTTCTGTTTTAATCGAAATGGGAGATACAAAAGTCTTATGTACCGCCTCTGTTGAAGAACGAATTCCTCATTTTCTACGTGGCAAAGGCGAAGGTTGGGTAACGGCTGAATACGGTATGTTGCCTCGTTCGACTGGTTCACGTATGGCTCGTGAAGCCGCACGTGGCAAACAAAGTGGTCGCACACAAGAAATTCAACGATTAATTGGCCGTTCTTTACGTGCATCAATTGATTTAAAAGCATTAGGTGAGCGCAGCATTACAATTGATTGTGATGTTATTCAAGCTGATGGCGGCACACGTACAGCCTCTATCACAGGTGCTTTCATCGCCCTACAAGATGCCATTGACTCACTCATTGCACAAAAGAAAATCAAAAAGAACCCATTATTAGGTCAAGTGGCTGCCATTTCTGTTGGTATTTATAATGGCCAAGCGGTTCTCGATCTCGATTATGCTGAAGATTCAAATGCTGAAACTGATATGAATGTAGTGATGAATGATGCGGGTGCTTATATTGAAGTCCAAGGCACGGCTGAAGGTCATGCTTTCCACCCTGAAGAATTAACAGCCATGTTAGCTATTGCTGGAGAAGGCATTGCAGATTTAATCATTAAGCAACGTGAAGCATTAGACGATTAAAGCACAATAGGATCATTTAAGTAATGAATAAAATTGTTCTTGCGAGTGGTAATAAGGGCAAGCTCGCTGAGTTTGCCCAATTATTTGCCCCAATGGATATTGAAGTTATCCCTCAATCTGAATTTGATGTTCCAGAGGCCGAAGAAACGGGGCTTACATTTGTCGAAAATGCCATTATCAAAGCACGTAATGCGTGTGAGCATACAGGCTTGCCTGCTATTGCTGATGATTCAGGCATTGAAGTGGATTATTTACTGGGCGCCCCAGGAATCTATTCAGCTCGCTACTCAGGCACCGATGCCAGTGATGAAGATAATCTTAATGCCCTATTAGCTGCGCTTAATGGTGTTCCAGACAAAGAACGTGTTGCTCGTTATCAATGTCTATTAGTAATGATGCGTCATTCAAAAGATCCTACACCGTTAATTTGCCAAGCTGATTGGCAAGGTCACATTATGATGGAGCCTTCAGGTAATGGTGGCTTTGGTTACGACCCTATTTTCTGGGTTTCTGAAACAAAGTGTAGTGCAGCAGAATTAACATCAGAACAAAAACATGCCATTAGTCACCGCGGTAAAGCCATTCGACAATTTATGAAGGAATTCTCACAATGAAAGTTATCCTTACACTAGCCTCTTTATTACTATTCTCACTGGCTAATACTTCATGGGCTGGAAGCAAAATTGCAGTACCTGACTTTGAATTACTGGATCTAACGATGAAGTTAACTGATCCAAAAAAAGTTGCTGAAATTAATGCCAAAGAACAACAAAACCTACGAGATATTGAGTCATTTCTAAAAAGTGGTCTTAAAAACCAACAAGGTTTTTCAGTTGTTGCCGTTTCTGATGAAGCTAAGAGTGCCGCCGATAAAGGGACAGGCTTCCTATTTGACTGTGCCAAATGCTCAGCTGAACTTGGTCGTTTACATGATGCTGATTACATCATTATTGGCCGCTTACATAAGCCAACTTATTTATTTTCTTACCTTATTGTTCGAGTATTTGATGTTAACGAGAATAAACTAGTCAAAGAGTTTCGCAGCGAAGTCAAAGGCGATCCTCGTGTTTCAATCCCTGGCGCTGTTGCGAACCTAATAAACAAAATAAGTAAAATTCTGCCCCACTAAAATGACGTTTTTATTAAGGCTGGTGAGTCTTGTTCTATTAACGTCATGTGGCGTTAGATCTTATGATCAAAGTCCTATCACTCCAATTCAAATTATTGATAATATTCAAGAGATCGCAAGCTACCATCAGAAACCATTTGTCGAGAAGCCTCAGCGTGATCACTATTCAATTTGTCATGGTCACAGCTGTGCAGAGTTTTCTTATGTCAGTCTATCTACGCAACAATGGCAAACAATCGAAAGTTTGTTTACACCTCTGGCAAGCAGTGCAGAACAAGAGCGACAACAAATTAAATCAGCTATTGCTTTGCTTGAAGTCATGACAGGTCAACAAGCCGGAACCCATAACGATCTAGCAAAGAACGATCTTAGTCTGGGAACTCGTGGTCAGTTAGATTGCATTGATGAAGCAACAAATACAAGCGTCTATTTACGGCTTCTTTTCAATGCAGGGTTATTAAAAAGACATAGTCAAGCTTCACGCACATCACGTGGAGGTTTAATCTCACCGCATAATACCGCTTCTATTATAGAAATCAGTTCTAAGACACATTATGCTGTTGACTCTTGGTTCCACAAGAATGGCGAGCAACCTGAAATACTCCCGTTATCACAATGGCATTCAGGCTGGAAACCGGAAAATAATTAGCTATGTTTAACTTCACTGCCCTACCTCCTCTTAGCCTCTATATTCATGTGCCTTGGTGTATTCAAAAATGTCCTTACTGTGATTTCAACTCACATAAATCGCCAGATAACTTACCCGAAGATGCCTATGTCGATGCGTTAATTCGAGACTTAGAACAAGAGCTACCCTCTGTTTGGGGACGTACCATTCAAACAATATTTATAGGTGGTGGAACACCCAGTCTTTTTTCAGCCAAAGCCTATGAACGATTATTCTCATCAATCCGTGCCTTATTACCTCTCAGTCCACAGGTGGAAATAACGCTCGAAGCTAATCCTGGAACATTTGAAGCGCAACGTTTCTCAGATTATCTTGATATTGGTATCAACAGATTATCGATTGGTGTTCAAAGTTTTAATGATACATCTCTCACGGCATTAGGCCGTATTCATGATAGTCAGCAGGCAATTACAGCGATTGAAACAGCACATAAAGTAGGCTTTAAAAATGTCAATTTAGACCTTATGTTTGGTCTCCCGCATCAAACAGAAAAGACGGCTCAATATGATGTTGAAACCGCAATTTCTCTAGAACCCAATCATATTTCTTATTACCAGCTGACACTAGAACCCAATACTTTGTTTTATCAGCAACCACCAGCATTGCCTGATGAAGATCCTATTATTGATTGGCAGATTGCGAACCAACAACGACTAGCGAATGCAGGATATCAACAATATGAAGTGTCCGCTTATGCCAAGAAAAATAGTCAATGCCAGCATAATTTAAATTATTGGCAGTTTGGTGACTACCTTGGTATTGGTGCTGGTGCACATGGCAAAGTCAGCGATGCAGCTCAGCAATCAATCACCCGCAAGTCAAAGCAGAAGCAGCCACAGGCTTATACAGATACCGCAGGTACAAGGAATGTTATCTTAAGCGAAGAGCAGATCATTAAAAAAGATATTGGTTTTGAATTTATGCTCAACGCATTAAGGCTGACAGAAGGTTTCCCAACACCATTATTTTATCAGCATGTTGGATTACCAATTTCGCATATTAAGCACGCGTTGCAAGAAGCTGAACGACTAGAATTAATCACATATACTATTCATCGCATCTGCCCAACTGAAAAAGGTCAGCGTTATCTCAACACCCTAGTTGAACTATTTTTGCCAGAATGAGACATTTCTTCGATTTTTATCGTGCTTGAATCAAATAAAAGTCTCATAATAGAAGTATCAGATAAATAAATGAGGAAGCCGTCATGAAGAAAATAAGTTTAATTGCAGCAGGAGCATTATTGTTCTCATCAGTATCTTTTACTCATGCGGATGTTATATCTATTGCAGCACCTAGTTATTCAACACCAAACACATCTGAAGGTGTTCTACGCCCCACGCGTGGAATGACGATGAATGATGTTGAACAACAGTATGGACAAGCTGAAACCACATCGGGTCCAGTCGGGGAACCACCCATCACAACATGGACATACACTGGTTTTTCAGTATTTTTTGAAGCTCAGACAGTTATTCATTCGGTTGTAACTCATTAAGTAAGATGAAATTACTCTCCGTTAATGTTTCTCAACCTGTAGAAATTGACTACAACAATACGCGCATCTCAACGAGTATTTTTAAAAAACCCGTTCAGGGCAATGTTGATGTCGCTCGATTTAATTTGCAAGGCGATCAGCAGGTTGATTTAGAAAATCATGGTGGAGGACACAAGGCTGTCTATGGTTTTTCTGCCGAACAGTATGACTACTGGCGTAAGGCTCTCAATAGACCAGACCTGCACTATGGTCAATTTGGTGAAAATCTTACTATCTCAGGGCTTGATGAATCTGTTTTATGTATTGGTGATCAACTGCAAGTTAATGATTGTATATTAGAAATTACTCAACCTAGAGTACCGTGCTTTAAGCTTGGTATCGCTTTAGATCTAAACACCATGCCTAAACAGTTTATTAAGCATGGTCGCACAGGGGTTTATTTTAAGGTGTTACAGGCTGGAACAATCAAGGCTGGAGATCAAGTAAAGCATATTTATCGGCACCCTAAAAAGCTAGCTGTGAAAACACTTTTTGATGCTTATTTTGATAAGAATTTTTCTGATGTAAGTTCAGTTTTAAAGCTTGCTACTGAGGTTCATCAATTATCTGATGAGTGGCGTGAGAAAGTAGATAGTAGACTTTAGTCTTCTAGTGCAAATCGTTTTCTTGCACTTTCAGGTATCGTTCCCATTCTAGCGTGATGTAAAGAGTCAGACTCAATTACGACCAACACTAATACACTTAATAAGGTTGGTAAAATGCCTAATCCACCAATCAATGCATAGACCATTTCGGTCATCATATTACCGTATTCTTGCCCTAACCAGCCAAGCAAAGACACAGTACATAGTAACGTTAAAACACCGCTAAAGAGCAAACTCCAACGCTTTGCAATTTGCCAGTGTATATAAACAAACTCACTATTCTCTCGCTTAACACGAGTTGCACGAAAGAAGGTTATTCCAAGAGCAATAAATGAGAATAATGGCACTAAGGCAAGGTATTTAATGTAGTGACCACCAAAGGCAGCAATACCGGTAAACAACAAAATGTGATTCATGATCAAGTTACTTAAGAATATATCATGCGGTACTTTGGCAGCACTTATCTCTTCTTCAGTTACTTGTTGTTCATCACTCATCGTTTGCTCCAGACAATAGACTGATTGTTCTTTTCAGAACAATCAGTCATTCTCAATTTAGTCAGCCATATTGTTCAAAATAGCATCACGTACTGCATCTAATGTTGCATCAACAGTCACTAATGGCGATGTACTTTGTTTAATAGCAGTGTCAGGGTCTTTTAAACCATGTCCAGTTAAGGTACACACGATCATGCTACCTTCAGGAATTTTGCCACTATTAATATCATTAATGGCACCAGCCAATGATGTTGCAGAAGCAGGTTCACAGAAGATACCTTCATGCTCTGCTAATAATTTTTGCGTTGCTAAGATATGTTCATCAGTACACTCATCGAACCAACCCTGTGATTCTTCGCGTACTTTTAATGCTTTATCCCAGCTTTGTGGGTGTCCGATGCGAATCGCTGTTGCCACTGTTTCAGGATTGTCGACCATATGGCCACGCATAAACGGTGCACTACCGTCAGCTTGGTAACCGACCATTTTAGGACGTTCACTAATAATGCCATCATCAAAATATTCACTGTACCCCATCCAATGGGCCGTGATATTACCGGCATTACCTACTGGCAAACAATGAAAGTCAGGTGCACGAGATAATTCTTCAACAATCTCAAATGCCGCTGTTTTCTGGCCTTGTAAGCGGTATGGGTTGATTGAGTTAACAATCGTTACAGGTGCATGTTCAGCCACATCTTTAACTAATTGCATACCTTCATCAAAGTTACCTTTAATTTGGATAACTGTTGCGCCATGCATCATACCTTGAGCTAACTTACCTAAGGCGATTTTACCGTCTGGAATCAATACAAATGCAGCAATACCTGCACGTGCAGCATAAGCAGCAGCAGCGGCTGAAGTATTACCCGTAGAAGCACAAATAATCGCTTTACTGCCTTCTTCAACAGCCTTTGTAACCGCCATTGTCATACCACGATCTTTAAATGAACCCGTTGGATTCAGACCTTCGTATTTGATGTAAATTTCAACATCTTTTCCCAATACACTAGGAATGTTTTCAAGTTTAAGTAAGGGTGTATTACCTTCACCTAAGCTGATTAATTTAGTATCTTCAGATACCGGTAGACGGTCACGGTAACGTTCAATTAAGCCTGTATATCTTGGACGAAATGGCATATTTTTTCCTTTTAAACTTATGTATTTGTTAAGGGCAAAACTAAAAATAATACTTTTAGATTATCCTAATGATTCCATGCGAATACGCATAACAGAATCTGTAACGGTTTCTAATGCTTCGATTTGTGCAATCGCTGCATCCATATTCTTTTCAAGAACTTCTTGTGTCAGCATAATAACCGGCACAATTCCGCCTTGATCTTCTGGTTCTTTCTGCAAGATTGCTTCAATACTAATTTCTTGCTCACTTAAAATGCGTGTAATGTCCGCTAATACACCAGGCTTATCTTCCGTGTGTACACGTAAATAATAAGATGTATGTACTTCAGACATTGGCAATATAGGCAGATCAATCAATGCATCAGGTTGGAATGCTAAATGCGGCACTCTATTTTCAGGATCAGTCGTTAGAGCACGAACAATATCAATGATATCAGCAACAACAGCCGATGCGGTCGCATCAGATCCTGCTCCAGCACCATAATACAATGTTGGCCCAACAGCATCAGCTTGAACTAAGACAGCATTCATTACACCATCAACATTAGCAATCAAACGTCGATGTGGAATCATTGTTGGATGAACACGCAGTTCAACACCTTGCTCGGTCTTTTTAGCAATGCCGAGATGTTTAATTCGGTAACCTAATTCTGCTGCATATTTCACATCTTCTTGGGCAATTTTACTAATGCCTTCTGTGTATGCTTTATCGAACTGTAACGGAATACCAAATGCAATTGATGCCATAATCGTTAATTTATGTGCTGCATCAATACCTTCAACATCAAATGTTGGATCTGCTTCGGCATAACCAAGTGCTTGCGCCTCGGCTAATACATCAGCAAAGTCACGCTCTTTATCTCGCATTTCAGTCAAGATAAAGTTACCCGTACCATTAATGATGCCTGCTAACCACTCAATACTATTTGCAGCTAAACCTTCACGCATCGCTTTAATAATTGGAATACCACCAGCAACAGCAGCTTCAAAACCAATCGTAACGCCTTTTTCCTGTGCTTTCGCAAACAACTCATTACCATGCATGGCGATAAGTGCTTTATTCGCTGTGACGACATGTTTACCATTTTCAATGGCTTTATCGACTAATTCTCGGGCAATACCTGTTCCGCCAATCAATTCAACAACAATATCAATTTCAGGATCGTTAATGATATCCATCGCATCAGTTGTTAATGCAATGCCATCCGTTTCACAAATTTTTGGTGAATCTAAATCACGATCTGCAGCACGTGAAATTTCAATGCCACGACCTGCTCGGCGGCTGATTTCTTTTGAATTACGAGTCAATACATTAACGGTACCACCGCCGACTGTACCTAAGCCTAAAACTCCGATTTTTACTGATTGCAAAACTATCCCCTAACTATTTTTAAACATATCACGGATCCCACGGATCGCTTGACGTGTACGATGTTCATTTTCTATTAAACCGAAGCGAACATGATCATCGCCATACTCACCAAAACCAACACCTGGTGATACCGCTACTTTCGCTTCTTGTAGTAATTTCTTGGTGAATTCTAATGAACCCATTTCACGATATTTCTCTGGGATTTTTGCCCAAACAAACATCGTTGCTTTTGGTTTTTCAACTTCCCAGCCAATTGCAGTTAAACCATCACATAAAACATCTCGACGACTCTTATAAAGCTCAACAACATCATCAACACAATCTTGAGGTCCTTCCAGTGCAGCAATGGCAGCCACTTGAATAGGTGTAAACATGCCGTAATCAAGATATGACTTCATTCTAGCTAAAGCAGCTACCAGCACAGGGTTACCCGACATAAAGCCTACTCGCCAACCTGGCATATTGTAGGTTTTAGATAAAGTATAGAACTCAACCGCTACATCTTTTGCACCCGGCACTTGTAAAATTGAAGGTGCTTTATAACCATCAAAAGTGATTTCACCATAGGCTAAATCATGTACAACCCATATCTCATGCTCTTTTGCAAAAGCCACAATGCGTTCGAAGAACTCTAAATCAACACATTGTGTTGTTGGGTTGCCAGGGAAATTCAAAACCAACATTTTTGGTTTTGGCCATGAATCTTTTACTGACTTTTCTAATTCTGCAAAAAAGTCACCACCTGGAATAAGCGGCACATGGCGGATATCAGCCCCTGAAATCACAAAACCATATGGATGTATAGGATAAGCTGGATTAGGGACTAAAATCGCATCTCCAGGCCCTACAGTTGCTAAAGCTAAATGTGCTAAACCTTCTTTTGAACCAATGGTGACGATTGTTTCTGTTTCAGGATCTAATTCAACATCAAACTTACGTTGATACCAATCACAAATAGCTTTCCGTAAACGAGGAATACCGCGCGATACAGAATAGCGGTGCGTATCCGGTCTTTGTGCGGCTTCTGTCAATTTATCAATAATATGCTGTGGTGCAGGTTTATCTGGATTACCCATCCCAAAGTCAATAATATCCTCACCTCGCGCACGTGCTTGTGCCTTCAAATCATTAACAATATTGAATACATACGGCGGAAGGCGTTTAATTCTAGGGAAATCTTCGTTCAACTCAGCACCTGAAAATAGAAAAAACTGTTGGCAAACAGAGCAAAATAACTGAAAATGGCTCTTACTTCAAATTACATTTACTTAAATGGACCATCATGACAGAACAAGAAGCATTTTATAACGAGTTATTAGAAGACTTAGAAAGTGGTAAATTAGTACTTCCAACACTACCTGAAGTTGCTCTTCGAGTCAGAGATGTTGTTGATGATCCAGAAGCAACTGCTGCTGATTTAGCAGAAATCATTATCACCGATGTTGCTTTATCAACTCGCTTACTTAAAGTGGCTAACAGCCCTCTTTATCGAGGCCGAATTGAAATTGATAGCGTTCAAATGGCCGTAGCCCGTCTTGGTCAAACAATTATTCGTAGTCTTGTAACAAGCTTGGTCATGGAGCAAATGTTCCAAGCAACATCACGAAACTTAGACGACCGTTTACATGCTTTATGGGAACACAGTACTGACGTTTCTGCTATTTGTCAGGTTCTATCTTCAAGCCAAGCAAACATCAAAGCAGATGAAGCCATGTTAGCAGGCTTAATCCATGAAGTCGGCATTCTTCCCATTCTAATGAAAGCTGATGAAAAACCAGAATTGATAAAAAATGCCGCAGCCTTAGATGAAGTTATCGATAATATTCATCCTAAAATTGGCGCAGCCATTCTAAAAAGCTGGAAATTCCCTGAAAGTTTAATTACAGCAGTGGAACAACAACAAAATCTAACACGAGATAGCGAGAATGGTCCCGATCTCGCTGACCTAGTTCAAGTAGCACGTTTACAGAGCTATCTTAATACTGAAAGAGCACTCAGTAGTGAGGTACTTGCAACAGTACCTGCCTTTAAAAAATTAGGCGTTGATACAGAAATCAGTGTTGTCGAGCTTGATGAAAATAGTGATGAATACGCTGAAGCAATGGCTTTATTTGGGTTTTAGTTTTAGAAATGAAATAGCGCCCACCTGTCGTAAGGTGAGCGCTATTATCTAGTCAGTTTGTCCAAAGCCCATTTAGCACTTTGATCTCTTCGTCAGTCAGTTCAGCAACCGTTTTCTCAACTTGCTTAAACAACGAGCCCCGTCCGGTATCACTCTTTCGGCGGTCTTCTTCTCTACGCTCACTTTCTCGCCTAGCTTTCACCCGTTGATTTTCTTTAGGCCACATGAAGTAAAGCTCTTTAATCATCTTAAGCCATTCCTCACTGCCAAATTCATAGGGGATTATTCGTCGCTCATTCACTCGTCGAGAATTCTCTCGCCTATTATTTTTTCTTAAACTCGCTGCATTCATTCGCCTAAACTCCTTTTATGCGATTGCTTTTATATAGAGTAACTATTTCACTATAAGTTCACTCTAAAATGGTAGAACACGCTTCAATGACTACTCATCCTGTGTAGTCATTTAAAGCCTTTATTCGGAAGCGCTAGGACGCATATGCGGGAATAAAAGAACATCCCGAATTGATGGTGAATCAGTTAGTAACATGACCAAGCGATCAATACCAATACCTTCACCTGCTGTTGGCGGCATTCCATATTCTAGTGCTCGAATATAATCATCATCAAAGTGCATCGCCTCATCATCTCCTGCGTCCTTCTCTGCTACTTGAGCTTGGAAACGTTCTGCTTGATCTTCGGAGTCATTTAACTCAGAGAAACCATTCGCAATTTCACGGCCTCCTACAAAGAATTCAAAACGGTCAGTCACAAATGGGTCACTGTCACTACGACGTGCTAAAGGTGAGACCTCGGTTGGATAAGCCGTAATAAACGTTGGCTCCATTAAACGGTGTTCGACCGTCTCCTCAAAAATCTCGATTTGAACCTTACCTAAACCATAAATATCTTTTAGGGGAATATTTAAGCCTTTAGCTACTTTTGTTGCAGCTTCTAAAGTAGATAATTGCTCAATGGTAATATCGGGATTAAAGTGCAAAATTGACTCGATAATAGTCATTCTATTGAATGGTTTAGCAAAGTCTAAATCTGTACCTTGATAATGTACTTGCGACGTTCCTAATACATCTTGTGTAACCGTACGTAACATCTCTTCTGTTATATCCATCAAGTCATTGTAATCAGCATAGGCTTGATAGAACTCAATCATCGTAAATTCAGGATTATGACGCGTTGATAAGCCTTCGTTACGGAAGTTACGATTAATTTCAAATACGCGTTCAAAACCACCAACCACAAGGCGTTTTAAATAAAGCTCTGGAGCAACACGTAAAAACAAAGGCATATCTAATGCATTATGGTGTGTTGTAAATGGTCGAGCTGTCGCGCCACCAGGAATCACATGCATCATGGGCGTTTCGACTTCTAGATAATTCTTTGCCATTAAGAAGCGACGAATACCATCAATCACTTTTGTACGAATAATGAACGTATCACGACTCACTTCATTCATAATCAAATCAACATAACGCTGGCGATAGCGTGTTTCTTGATCCGATAAGCCATGAAATTTTTCAGGCAATGGACGGAGTGATTTAGTCAGCAAACGAATATCATCGACTAATACTGAAAGTTCACCTTTTTGAGTCCGGAACATTGTTCCTTCAGCCGCAATAATATCGCCTAAATCCCAACGTTTAAATTTAGCATAAACACCTTCAGCTAAATCATCTCGCTTCACATAAAGTTGCATATTGCCTGACATATCACGAATATTGGCGAAGCTCGCCTTACCCATCACGCGTTTAGTCATTAATCGACCTGCAATTTTCACTCGGCGAGGTGTCTCTTTTAGCTCTTCTGCTGAACTATTTTCATATTCAGCGGCTAGCTCTGCATTCATTACGTCACGGCGAAAATCATTTGGAAAGGCATTACCTTCTTCTCGCAACTCTGCCAGTTTTTCACGGCGTTGGGCGATTAATCTATTCTCGTCTTGTTCGATTTCGTTTGTCATCTTTTTTCTCTTTATAGTCCTGATTTCAACGATGCTTCAATAAATATTTCTAAGTTACCATCCAATACTGCTTGTGTATTTCCGGTTTCTACATTGGTTCGTAAGTCTTTGATACGTGATTGATCTAATACATAAGAGCGAATTTGACTGCCCCAACCGATATCAGATTTACCATCTTCAGCAACTTGCTTTTCTTCATTTTGTTTCAGTAATTCAAGCTCATAGAGTTTTGCTTTCAATAAGCTCATCGCCGTATCTCTGTTTTTATGTTGAGAACGCTGAGACTGACATTGAACAACTGTATTCGTCGGTAAATGGGTAATTCGTACCGCTGAATCGGTTTTATTAATATGTTGACCACCAGCACCACTGGCACGGTATGTATCAACTCTCAAATCTGCCTTATTGATCTCAATATCAATATTGTCATCAACTTCAGGATAGACAAATACACTACAAAATGAAGTATGGCGTTTTGCACTCGAATCAAAGGGTGACTTTCGCACTAGACGATGAACACCTGTTTCTGTTCGTAATAAACCAAAGGCATAATCACCTTGAAAGTGAATGGTTGCACTCTTAATACCCGCCACATCACCGGCCGAGGTTTCTACTAACTCGACTTTAAAGCCTTGCGCTTCACCCCAGCGTAAATACATACGCAATACCATATTAGCCCAGTCTTGAGCTTCTGTCCCGCCCGAGCCTGATTGAATATCTAGGTATGCATTATTTGCATCCATCTTGCCAGAAAACATTCGTTGAAATTCAAGTTTAGCAAGTGCTACTTCTAGCTCTTCTAAATCAGCTTGGACTGCATCGAAGGTATCTTGGTCCTGTTCTTCAACAGCCATTTCTAGTAACTCTTGCGCATCATCAAGTGTTTCACGATGATTTGATAGTGTGCTTACTATACGCTCTAAACTGACACGTTCCTGACCCAACTTTTGAGCACGTTCAGGATTATCCCATACTGCAGATGACTCAAGTTCTCGCGTGACTTCTATTAATTGCTCAGCTTTAACATCATAGTCAAAGGAACCCCCTAAGATCGTCACTACGACCTCGGAGATTTTTAATTCGCTGTACTGTGGCGCCTAATTCCAACGCTAATTCCTCTTGTCAAACTACATTAATGTCAATAGCCGCGTATTGTAACGTATTTATAGCCTTATCACTTATCGTTTAGGTAAAAACTGCATTGGATCAATAGGTTTACCATTTCGCCTGATTTCAAAATGGAGTTGGTCTCGCTGTGTTCCTGTTCGGCCCAATGTTGCAATTTTCTGACCTGCTTTAACCTGCTGACCATCTTTGACTAATAAGGTCTTGTTATGAGCATAGGCACTCAAATACACATCATTATGTTTAATGATTAATAGATTTCCATATCTCACTAAACCATTGCCACTATATACAACCTTACCTGCTGCAGCTGACACAATCTGTTGACCTGATTTTCCTGCGATATTAATTCCTTTCCGCCCAGCTGCACTCTTGGAATAAGTCGAGATGACTTTACCCTTTGTTGGCCAACGCCATGCTACGGATTTGTTTGTGGCTTTGGTCGTCGCTTGAGTTTTTGTTTTCGTAACAACTTTTTTACTTGTTACTTTCTTCGAGCTTGTTTTCTTTTTGCTCGTTTGTTTAGTTTTACTTGTTGATTTAAATTGTAACTTTTGGCCAACATAAATCTTATAGGGTGAACGAATATTATTCATTTTGGCCAGCGTTTTATAGTTCATACCATAACGCCAACTAATTGAATAAAGGGTATCGCCTTTCCTCACCTTATAAAATTTAGGTGCCTTCGTTGTCTGTGTGACCTTAGCCTTACTTTTATTATCATACTTACCTATAGGTGCTACTGCTTGCCCACCGCCACAAGCCGTTAATAGTACAATTAAAAATACAAGTAGGAATCTCATCATCTATCTCAGCACAAAATATCCTGCAACAAGCAAGAAAACGGTAAGCCAGCCAATACGATCAACCCATGTATGTAACTTCGATTCCAAGCGTTCTCCCCCCCAGTACATAAGCCCTGCAACTAAAAAGAAACGTAAACCTCGCCCAATTGTAGACCCCATAACAAAAGGAATTAAAGCCATTCCTAATGCGCCTGATGCAATCGTAAATATTTTATAGGGGATCGGCGTAAAACCGGCAAGAAAAATAGCCCAGAATCCCCACTGCTCAAACCACAGCTCAGCAGTATGGTATGCCTCTATATAATGTAAGGAATATAGCCATGGCTCAATAAATTGAAAGGCATAAGCGCCCATTAAATATCCCAATAAGCCACCCAATACAGATGCTACTGTGGTTAAGCTCGCATAAAACCATGCTTTCTTAGGCTTCGCCAAAGACATCGGAGCGAGCATGACATCAGGGGGAATTAAAAAACAAGATGACTCGGTAAAGCTCACAGCGGCTAACCAGTATGTTGCATACTTATGTCGTGACCATTGCATCACACGTTTATATAATGCAGAAAACAATCCCACTAAATTTGACCTGACAATAAAGGTACAAAACTAACGGCATCTAATTCTGTTTCTTCAAATGTACTGCCATTTCGATCAATAACGCGTAATGATTGACCAGAACTACCACCAACAGGGATAACTAAACGTCCTCCCGGTGCAAGTTGCCGTAACAATTCTTGGGGGACTTCTTCAGGAGCACACGTCACTATAATGCCATCGTAAGGTGCATTATCTTCCCAGCCCCAACTTCCATCACTATGCTTTAGTTTAATATTATTAAACTTTAGTTGATAAAAACGTTCACGTGCTTGGTTTTGCAAAGGGGAAATACGTTCAACACTATAAACTCGCTCGACTAAACGTGATAAAACTGCAGTTTGATAACCAGAGCCAGTGCCGACTTCTAATACCTTAGCTTTAGGCAAACCTTGTAATAATATCTCGGTCATTTTAGCGACAATAAAAGGCTGAGAAATGGTTTGACCATGCCCGATAGGCAAAGCAGTATCTTCATAAGCCCGAGTTGCCAATGCTTCATCAACAAATAAATGGCGAGGTAGCTCCTTCATTACAGATAATACATCTGTACTCTCGATTCCTTGCTCTTTTAAACGCATGATTAATCTGTCACGAGTTCGTTGTGATGTCATGCCTATGCCACGCTGATTGGGTGTCATAAAGTTACATCCTGCAACCAATTAGCCACGCCATCTATAGCTTCATAATGGGTTAAATCAATTTGTAAAGGTGTGACTGATATTGCACCACGACGAATCGCATCAAAATCAGTTCCTGGCCCAGCATCTTCTTCTTCACCAGCAGGTCCAACCCAATACATTGCACGGCCACGAGGATCGAGCTCTTTAATCACTGGCTCAGCTTTATGGCGGCGACCTAAACGGGTACTTTCAAAGCCGGTAATCTCTTCAATCGGTAAGTCAGGTACATTAATATTCAAAATCGTGTCAGCTGGTAACGATGATTCTAGTAACTGTCTAATTAATTTTTTTGCCGCCCAAGCTGCTGTTTCATAATGTGTAGCGGTGTGACCATTGAGAGAGATTGCGACAGCAGGAAGACCTAAAAAGCGTCCTTCAATAGCGGCTGCGACAGTTCCTGAGTACAAGACATCATCACCCAAGTTAGCACCGGCATTTATACCTGCAACAACCATATCGGGTTCATCATCTAATAATCCCGTAATCGCTAAATGTACACAGTCTGTAGGTGTGCCTTCAACTCTATATACGCCAGTCTCCAATTTATTAACACGTAAAGGGTTTTCCAATGTTAATGAGTTACTCGCACCACTTCGATTACGATCAGGGGCAACAACAGTAATATCACCGAGAGTCGACATCGCTTCGGCTAAAGCTTGAATGCCTTCCGCCATATATCCATCATCATTACTGATCAAAATTTTCATGTTTATGTGTAACTCTTACTCTTAGGTATTTTATTGCGTCATATAGTATCAAGAATCAAAGACCTACAGGAATAAAAAGGCCTCATTACTGAGGCCTTTTTATTCTTTTCGGATTATTTCCTAATTTATGTCAATTTATTATTAGCTTGACCGCCACCATAACTATGGAACTGCATGGGTTCACCACCAGCAGTTACTTTAACCGCACAGTATTTAAACTCGGGAATCTTAGCCGAAGGATCGAGTGCTGCATTTGAAAGCTTATTCACCGCAGCTTCGTAATAACAAAAGGCCATAAATACAGCACCCGTTGGTACCGCTTCATCAGCACGGGCAATCATTGAGATTTCACCACGACGTGTTGATAAGGTAATCATCTGACCTGGTTCAACACCCATTTCATCTAAACTAATTGGGTTGATCGTTGCTACTGCTTCTGGCTCAAGTGCATCTAATACATTAGAACGACGTGTCATTGAACCTGTATGCCAATGCTCTAGCATTCGACCTGTAATCAATACAAACGGATATTCTGCATCAGGACGTTCTGCCGGTGGCACAATATCAGCGGGCACAAATTTACCTAGGCCATTATCTCGCTCAAAGTGTTCAGTGAAGATAACATCATCACCAGGATCACCTTCTTTCAAACATGGATAGACAATTGAACCTTCATTTTCTAAACGTTCCCATGTCATACCAGCCATTGTTGGCACTGCCTTACGCACTTCTTCAAATACTTCTTGAGAATCTTTATAGTTCCAATCTAGACCTAGACGTTTACCCATTTCTTGGATAATCCATAAGTCTTGGCGTGCCTCACCCGGTGGTGGTACAGCTTGGCGACCTAACTGAACTAATCTGTCGGTGTTAGTGAAAGTAGCTGTTTTTTCTGAATAAGCTGAAGCAGGTAATACAACATCTGCTAAGTAGGCTGTTTCAGTTAAGAATATATCTTGTACAACCATATGCTGTAACTCAGACATAGATTCACGCGCATGATTTGCATCAGGATCAGACATGGCAGGATTTTCACCTTGCACATAGAGTCCCGTCAAATCACCAGCATGAATCGCTCGCATAATTTCAACAACGGTTAAACCAGGTTCATTATCTAATTCACAGCCCCATAGTTCTTCAAAGTAAGCATGTGCTTTTTCATCATCAACAGGTTGATAGTCAGGGAACACCATAGGTATCAAGCCCATATCTGATGCACCCTGAACATTATTTTGACCACGTAAAGGATGTAAACCCGTGCCAGGGCGACCAATTTGACCAGTCATCAAGGCAAGAGAGATCAAACAACGAGCATTA
>ENA-OSET01002078-OSET01002078.1-sediment-metagenome-genome-assembly--contig:-NODE-2078-length-19763-cov-26.808290_pt1 | contig 19763 bp, 18 predicted proteins | sample MGYA00237882_ERZ534229 | MGnify/ENA primary metagenome ERZ534229 (study PRJEB26408, sample SAMN06266212) | sediment metagenome | isolation source: Hudson Canyon methane seep mesocosm | place... | reverse complement strand
AGTCGAAAAGCATCAAACCATTGTTGTTGAGAGAAAAGTTGATCCATCCATTCTCGTTCTTCGGGTAAAAAGCCTGAATTCTTTTTGTTGCCCTTCCAGTTTTTTAAATCAATCTCTTTGTGGGCAATGTTCCAGTCGCCACAAATAACATAGTCACGACCATTTTTTTCAAGTTCTTGTAAATAAGGCAGGAATCGGTCGAGAAAGCTATATTTAAATGCTTGGCGCTCTTCTTTGGATGACCCGGAAGGTAAGTAAAGAGAAATGACGCTTAAGTTGCCAATTTGGGCTTCAATAAAGCGGCCTTCATCATCAATATCTTGCCATCCTAGCCCTTTCTTTACTATGGACGGTTTTTTTTTGCAGTAGATTGCTACGCCGCTATAGCCTTTTTTTACTGCGTCATGGTAAAAACAGTGATAACCTGCTGGCCAAAATGCATCAGCTTTAAGTTGCTCTGTTTGGGCTTTGGTTTCTTGAATGCAAATAATATCGGCGTTTTGAGTTGTCATCCAACTGAAAAAACCTTTGCGCTCAGCTGCACGGATACCATTTGCATTGAGGGAAATAATACGCATATTGAAATTGATTGTTGCAGAAATGTCGAGTAAATCGTATTATACTCAGTTCTCTATTAAGTATGTAGCCCATTTTAAGGGCATTGTGGAAACAAAATGAAACCTGAAATTCATCCTGAATATAAGCAAATTACTGTAACCTGTGGTTGTGGTAATAAATTTGAAACTGGCTCAGTATTAACTGAAGATTTACATGTAGAAGTTTGTTCTTCATGTCATCCTTTTTATACGGGCAAACAAAGAGTTGTCGATACTGCTGGACGTGTTGATAAGTTCCGTAAGAAATTCGGTAAGTAATTTCTTTTGGTATTTTTGTAGTGAGTTTAAACTTATCTACGGTAAGGAATCTTGTTTATGGCAAAAGATACGGCAACAATAAGAAATAACGCAACTGGTAAAGAAGCTGATTTTCCATTGCGGGAAGGTACGGTAGGTACGCCTGCAATAGATATAGGCGCTTTAAATAAAGAGTTGGGGATATTTACTTTTGATCCAGGCTTTATGTCTACGGCAAGTTGTAGGAGTGCAATTACCTATATCGATGGGGAAAATGGTGTTCTACTCTATAGGGGCTACCCTATTGAGCAGTTGGCAAAAAACAGTTCATTTAATGAAGTGGCTTATTTGTTAATGAATGGAGAGCTGCCTACAGAACCTGAGTTATTGGGTTTTAAGCATGAAATAAGACAGCATTCGATGATACATGAGGCGTTAAGGGTGTTCTTTAATGGCTTCCATTACGATGCTCATCCTATGTCGATGATGGTGGGTGTTATGGGATCTTTGTCTGCTTTCTATCATGGCGAGCTGGATATGAATGACCCTGAGCATCGGCGAATTTCTGCAATGAGGATGCTTGCAAAGGTTCCGACTATTGCTGCTGCTTGTTACAGACATTCCGTAGGCTGGCCATTTATCTATCCTAGACTAGACCTTGGGTATTGTGAAAACTTTTTAAATATGATGTTTTCATTGCCTGGTCAGCAATATATCGATGAAAATAATTATATTGATCCGGTTGCGGTTAAGGCGCTGAACTTATTGTTTATATTGCATGCAGATCATGAGCAAAACGCTAGTACTTCAACGGTTAGATTAGCAAGTAGTACGGGGGCGAATCCTTATGCCTGTGTTGCTGCTGGTATTTCTGCTTTATGGGGTCCTGCTCATGGCGGTGCTAATGAGGCTGTGCTTGCTATGTTGGCAGAAATTGGAACTGTGGACAGAATTCCTGAATTTATTGCCAAAGCGAAGGATAAGAATGATCCTTTTAGGCTAATGGGGTTTGGGCACAGGGTTTATAAGAACTTTGACCCAAGAGCTACCGTTACGCGAGCAACCTGTTATGAGGTATTAGAAAAATTCCCAAGTGATGATCCTTTATTTGAACTGGCTCTGGCTTTAGAAGAGTACGCTTTGAAAGATGATTATTTTATTGAGAAAAAACTTTATCCAAATGTCGATTTTTACTCAGGTATTATTTATAAAGCATTGAAAATTCCTGAGAACATGTATACCGTTATGTTCGTGATTGCACGTACCGCTGGATGGGTGTCTCATTGGTTAGAAATGATGTCTGAACCAGGGCAACGAATAGGTCGGCCTCGACAAATTTATACTGGCCATGATGTACGTGATTATAGTGAGATAGGCGAGCGGTAATAGTTAAATAAGTGCTATACGAGACTTTGGGAGATGGGAGCAAATAATCATCCAATCTTGCTGGTCTTTTTGTCCGCTTTTAGCCGTGTAGCAAAGCTGTGTAGCCTGCTATGCGCCTCTTGCTACACGGCTGAAGATAAACAAAAATCCTGCCGAATAATGGATGAATATTTATTTTTAGCCCCCTTAACCAGCATTTATTAATGTAAAAGCAGGTTAGGGCAATGCACCCCTTCAGCTCTTAAAACCTGTCACTTGATATGAATAGCTCTAACGCTAACTCAATTTAAGAAAGCCTCAGAACAAGCTGTCCTCCTCGGCAGCCTCATTATTAGATTCTTCCACTTCAGTGGGAGAATATTCGGTTGGTACAAGCTCTTTTCTAAAAAACTCCCAGATACCTGCTGTGCCTTCTGGAGCAAGTAAGCCAGTTTTGGGGTCGATATAGGCCTTTGTAATGCCTTCGGGTATCATCAACTCTTGTTCCGGTCTATCTTTTAATGCTTCTCGCATAAAGTCTATCCAAATAGGTAACGCTGCTTTACCTCCTGTTTCATTTCTACCTAATGGTTTTGATGTATCAAAACCTAACCAGGCTGTTGCTGCAATTCCTGAGCTAAAGCCGTTAAACCATGCGTCACGTTGCTCATTTGTAGTCCCTGTTTTTCCTGCTAAGTCTCTACGGTCTAATACTTTAGCTTTGGTGGCAGTGCCCCTTTGTACCACGTCTCTAAGTAAGGAATTCATAAGGAAATTAACTTGTGCGGAAATGATGCGGGGTGCATAGTGCGGATCATCTATATGATCTTCTTCACAAAAAGGACACGCTATTTTGGGAGATGCTTCAAATAAAATATTGCCTTTATTGTCTTCGATTTTTTCAATAAAATAGGGCTCTATCAGGAATCCTCCGTTGGCGAATACGGAGTAAATGGTGGCCATTTGAAGCGGTGTGGCATGGCCGCTACCTAGCGCTAAAGATAGGCTGTTAGGGAGTTGTTCTTGTGTAAAGCCAAAGCGCATGGCTGTGTTTGTCACCTTTTTAATCCCAAGGTCTCGGAGTAGGCGGATGGATATTAGGTTTCTTGATTTTCGTAATGCGGTTCTTAGCGGTGTCATTCCAAAGAACTTTTTACTGTAATTCTCAGGCCGCCACTCGCTTTCTTGTGATGGATCGTCAACGACAACAGGTGCATCATTTATAACACTGGCCGCTGTATATCCATTTTCAATCGCTGTGGTATAGATTATAGGTTTGAACCCTGAGCCTGGCTGTCTTTTTGATTGTGTGGCTCTGTTGTATTTGTTGTGAAAAAAGTCGAAACCACCAGATAGAGCAAGAATAGCACCATTGTTTGAGTCTAAGGCGACAAAAGCGGCTTCTGCTTTAGGTATTTGGGTTAATTCCCAACTGTCATCTCTAAGCTTTCTCACTTTGATGAGATCGTTGACTTTAAGAATGTCGGCTATTGATTTTAAATTGGGCCCTAGGTGATTTTGAGTTTTAAAGGCTCTTGCCCATTTGATATGGTCAAAGGAAAGTGTAATTAGACTGTCGTCTTTCAGCTTTGCTGTAGCAGTGTTGTCTTGTATGTTTAAAACTTGCGCAGATTGGGTATCAGCAACAGTGACGTATTCATTAGCCTCAAATGCCATTTTGTTTTGGTGAGGTAAGGATCTGTATCCATGGCGTTTATCGTAGGCATGTAAAGCAGACTGGACGGCAAGATTGGCTGAGGACTGTAATGGGCTGGAAATTGTTGTGAAAACTTTTAAGCCAAGCGTATAGGCTTTGTCGCCATATTGATTGAAAATTTCTTGGCGAACCATTTCCGTAATAAAGGGCGCGGAACTGGAAAGTTTAGTTGTTTGTACAGCAGCGCTAATCGGTTTGAGGATTGTCTCGTTAAATTCAGCTTTAGTAATGTAATTAAGCTCTTGCATGCGACGCAATACGTAGTTTCTGCGTTGAAATGCTCTTTTTGGATTGGTTAAAGGGTTTAGGCTGGAGGGCGCTTTTGGTAATCCGGCAATCATTGCCTGTTGAGCAAGGTCAAGTTCAGATAAGTCTTTACCATAATAAGTAGATGCAGCAGCAGCTACACCGTATGAGCGATGTCCCAAATATATTTTATTAAGGTAGAGCTCAAGGATTTTAGCCTTCGAGTATTTTTGTTCAATACGTAATGCTAAAATAATTTCTTTGATTTTTCTTTTATAAGTCTTTTCTCTGCTGAGTAAAAAATTTCGAGTGACCTGCATGGTTATGGTACTGCCGCCTTGTTTCTTTTTGCCGGTTAATAGTAATTGAATTCCTGCTCGAAGGAGGCCTTTAAAGTCAACGCCCGGGTGAGAATAAAAATTGCCATCTTCAGCGGCGAGAAAGGCATTGATAAGTTGCTTTGGGGCAGCATCAATAGAGATAGGGGTTCTTTTCTTTTCTCCAAATTGAGCTAGTAGCACTTCATCGTGACTATAAATGCTTAAAGGAATTTGATATTCAATATTCTGTAGTTGTTTGATACCAGGTAGTTCATGCTTATATTTCTGGAAAGCAAAATAGCCAGCAATGGCAGCGCAGAAAGACAGGGTGACTGTAAGAATAAAGATCCATTTAAAAAATTTGTAAAAGAAAGTCCTGTTTTTAGTCACGATATTGGTATCTGAGAAATTAAAGAAAAGATTAGGCTCAGTGTATGGGGGATTATAGGGCTGGTCAATAATTTTTCAGACTCATTCGCCAAGAAGGGGTAAGCTAACTGATGTCAGGTTATGATTATATAAATAGCTAATAAAGGGCGCAGAATGAATGAGATATTAAAAATATTGTAGATTTAATGTGAAAATTTAAAAACACTACTATACTTTGTCACTAAGTGATTTTGATTGTTTTTAAATTTAAAATTGATTAACGCAGGATCAGGAATATGAATTTAAGTTATTACATGATTAAAAGGGTTCATGAATGAGCTGGTTTAGTAGAGGGCAATCTGCTGTCCTTGGAATTGATATAAGTACAGCAGCAATTAAATTGTTAGAGTTAACTCGGTCTGGCGCGCGCTATAGGGTGGAAAGTTATTCGGTATCACCTTTGCCTCAGGATGCTGTTATTGATAAAAATATTGCAAATATTGATGTGATAGCTAATGCCATTAAGCTTGCCGTCAAGCAATCAGGGACAAAAACTAAGCAAGCTTGTGTTGCCGTAGCAGGGTCGTCAGTAATGACAAAGGTTATTTCAATGCCAAGCTCTTTAGCCGATGACGAAATGGAAGAGCAGATCCTGGTAGAGGCAGACCAGTATGTGCCTTATTCGTTAGATGAGGTTAACCTGGATTTTGAAGTGCAAGGCCCAACAGAAAATAATTCAGAAATGGTTGATGTTTTATTGGCCGCTTCAAGACGGGAAAATGTTGAAGATCGTGTTGAGGCATTAGAAAAGGCTGGTCTTAAAACTAAAGTGGTTGATGTTGAAGCGTTTGCTATGGAAAATGCATTCGCTTTACTTTCTGATCAGTTACCTGATTCCATTGAAAACCAGACTATTGCAATTGCTGATATAGGTGCAACGATGTCAACGCTGAATGTGATACATGATGGCAGAACAGTGTATACGCGGGAGCAAGGTTTTGGGGGCAAGCAATTAACTGAAGAGATTCAGCGAAGGTACGGCTTGTCTTATGAAGAGGCTGGTTTAGCAAAAAGGCATGGTGGATTACCTGATAACTATATTACGGATGTACTGGACCCATTTAAGAAAGCAATGGTTCAGCAAATTGCACGATCTTTACAGTTTTTTGTTTCATCAAGTGCAAATAGAGGTGTTGACAGTATAGTGCTTGCAGGAGGTTGCTCCTCAATAGCAGGGTTGGAAAAGTTAGTTGAACAGAACTTAGGCATACAGGCTTATGTAGCAAATCCGTTCATCAATATGACATTGTCTAATAGAGTGAAGCCGCAAAGTTTGAGTAATGATGCACCATCGATGATGATTGCTTGTGGTTTGGCTTTAAGGAGCTTTGATTAAATGGCAACTATTAATTTACTTCCTTGGCGGGAAGAGCTTCGTCAACAGCAGCAACAGGATTTTGTAACGGCGATAGGTGCGGGGGTGTTTGTTACCTGTATTTTGTTTGCTTTAGTTTATTTTCATATTGAAGGGATGAAAGAGTATCAGGGTATGAGAAATCAACTGCTCAAAGATGAAATTCGAGTGGTTGATAAAAAAATTAAAGAAATTAAAGATATTGAATCAAAAAAGAATCAATTATTAACTAAGATTGAAGTGATTCAAAAATTACAAGAAAGTCGCCCGCAAATTGTACATTTGTTTGATGAGTTACCGAAAAGTACGCCAGAGGGGGTTTTTCTTACTAAGTTTAAACAAACAGGTAAAGCATTAGCATTTTCAGGAAAAGCGCAGTCAAATGCCAGGGTTTCAGCCTATATGAGAGGGATTGACCGTTCAGAGTGGCTTGAGTCGCCTGTTTTACAGGTAATTAAAGGACAAGGAAAGGTGAAGGCTGGACAGTTTAATGATTTTTCAATGCTTGCTAAACAAGGGGTAATGAAACCAGAAGAGCAGGGGGATAAAAAATAATGAATTTATCTGAGGTTAATTGGGATTTTAATACCGCGGGTACCTGGCCTTTACCTATTAAAATAGCAACGATTGTTTTGGTTTCTATATTAGTGGCAGGAGCAGGTGTTTATTATATTACGCTTGATCAATTGAATGAGCTGGAACAGTTGGAGAAAAAAGAACAGGATTTAAAGAGCTCGTTTGAAATAAAACAGAAGAAAGCGGTAAATCTACCTGACTACAGAGAGCAGCTTAAGCAAATTGAAGCCTCTTTGGGAGAAATGATTAAGCAAATGCCTACAAAAGCAGAGGTTGCTAATCTTTTAATTGATATTTCTCAGACAGGATTGGCAAGCGGCTTGGAATTTAGACTGTTTAAGCCTGCTGGGGTGATTCGTAAAGATTTCTATTCTGAATTGCCTATAAATATTACGGTTGTAGGGAAGTATGAAGAGTTAGGGCTTTTTGTGAGTGGACTTGCTTCATTACCTCGAATTGTTACCGTGCATAATGTGGCAATCTCGCCCGATAAAAGTATGCAGTTAACTATGAATGCAACGATAAAAACTTATAATGAAGAGGCCGTGAAAGTTAAGAAAAAGAAAAAATCTCGGCGGGGTAGGTAAATGATGGTTTTGACTAATACAACTTATTATCGGATGAAAAAAAACAGTTCATACTTGATTTTGTGCTTGCTTGCTTTAGGGTTGGTCGGTTGCGTAAATGATGATGTTAGTGATCTGAGAAAATATGTTAAAGGCGTTAAAGCAAGGCCTAAGGGGGCTATTCAGCCTTTGCCTGGAATAAAAGTGGTAGAGCCCTTTATTTTTAACCCTGAAGGTTTAAGGGATCCTTTTCGTGCGGTAGAAGTAAGTCAAGACGAGGAATCGCAGGAGTTGACTGTGGGGTCAGGGATAAGACCTGATACAGCACGGCGAAGAGAAGAGTTGGAAGCCTACTCATTAGATACTTTGAGAATGGTAGGTACGTTGACTATGGATAAGGGCTTGTGGGCATTGGTAAAAGCGAGTGATGGAACAATACATAGAGTTCAGAAAGGAAATCATATGGGACGAAATTATGGTGAAATTATCCGAATTTTGGATGATAGGATTGAAATGATGGAAATTGTTCCTGATAAACCGGGGTCGTGGCGTGAGCAACAAGCGTCATTGGCACTGGCTGAGTAATTATAGGGTTACATAAATGAGTATGCAAAATAATAAAACTAAAAGATTACAAAGACAGTCAGGCCTTGGCTGGTTTGGAATGGTATTTCTTTCTCTGATGGTTCATATGAGCTATGTTGAGGCGAATGAGTTGTCCATTACAGAGCTTAATTTTTCATCGTTGGCTGGTAATAAAGTACAAATACAGTTAGGACTGGATGGAAAGGCTGTTGCACCTAAAATCTTTCAAACAGATAACCCAGCTAGAATTGCTTTAGATTTTACGGGAATAAAAAGCAAGTTGGATAAGAAAATGTATCCAGTAAACCAGGGGGCTGCTGGTGTTGTCTATGTCGTAGGAACGGAAGATAGAACGAGAGTCGTTATTAATTTGACCGAGAACGTACCCTATGAGACAAAATTGGAAGGAAATAATGTCTTTATCGTCTTGAAGCCAGTTAATGTTGAGCAGGTTAATGAAGGTCCAGTTCAATCTCAGAGCAAGGAAGTGGATAGCAGAATCTCCAGTCTGTTGCCAGAACAGACAATTAAAGGGATTGATTTTCGTAGAGGGCCTAAAGGGGAAGGGCGATTACTACTGCAACTTTCATCTCCTAATACAGTTGTTGATGTACAGGAGCGCGGTGGAAAGGTTGTTCTTAATTTCTTGAATACTAAACTCCCTGCTGATTTAATTAAAAGTTTTGACGTTTCTGATTTTGCAACACCTGTACAGAAAATCGATGCACAAAAAAGAGGGGCTGGCGTAAGTATTGCGGTGTCGACTGTTGATGGTAATTATGACTATTCATCCTATCAGTCAGATGGTTTACTGACGGTTGACTTTATACCATTAACAAATGCTGAAAAAGAAGCGTTATTGAAAGAGAAGTTTCCTTATATAGGTAATAAACTTTCCTTGAACTTTCAGGATATTGAGGTGAGATCTGTTTTACAAATCCTGGCTGACTTTACCGAGTTAAACATAATTGCAGCTGATACGGTAGGTGGAACCGTTTCTTTACGATTAAATGATGTTCCTTGGGATCAAGCTTTAGATTTGATTCTTAAATCTAAAGGGTTGGCTAAAAGACAAACGGGAAATGTAGTCTTAGTTGCTCCTTCTGCAGAAATTATTAAGATTGAGCGAGAAGAGTTGGCAGCGCAAAAGGTAGTTGAACAACTTGAGCCTTTAAAAACAGAATATATTCAAATTAATTATGCCAAAGCTGAAGAGTTTCAGACTATTTTAATGTCAAGAGGGCAGGGGCAGGGAGTATCAGGTAATAATGGTGCTAATGGAAATGAAAATAGAGATAGATTAAATGATGATGATTTTAGATTAATATCAAATAGAGGTACTGTTATTGTAGATTCCAGAACAAATACATTGATAGTTAGAGATACGGCCAAGCAGCTTGAAGAAGTAAGAAAACTTATACAGTTATTAGATGTGCCTGTAAGGCAAGTGTTAATCGAAGCAAGAATAGTCGTCGCAGGAACTACTTTTGCCCAGCAGTTGGGAGTTAAATTTGGTATTGGCCAAAAAGATCTTGATATAGGTGGAGGTAAAAGTTTTGGTTTTACAGGGACAAGCGTAGAGACAAGTGAAAATTCAGCTATTCTTGCTGATTTAGGAACTGCATTAGCAGCATCTGGACCCGGTGCGTTAGCGATGACATTAGCAAGGGGTGCTGATTATGTACTGAACCTTGAGATTGATGCAAATCAACAAGATGGTGATACAGAATTGCTCTCAAATCCTAGGGTAATGACAACAGACCGGGTACAGGCTTCAATTCAGCAAGGTGTGCAAATACCCTATCAAACATCAAGTCAGGATGGTCCTGTTACAGAATTGGTTGATGCAGTATTGTCATTAGATGTCACTCCTCAAATCACTCCTAGTGGAAGTGTGATTATGGAGTTGAATATTACTAAGGATTCACCTGGACTTACTGTTAACACTGGGCTTGGGAGTGCGATTGCAATTGATACAAGAAGTATAAATACTACTGTTCAAGTTGAAGATGGAGAAACCGTTGTTTTGGGTGGGATTTATGAATCAGAGGATACAGAAAGTAGTAATAGCATACCCTGGTTTGCCGATTTGCCAGGGATAGGTTGGCTATTTACTAATAAAAGTCCAAGTAGTAGTAAAAGAGAGTTACTTATATTTGTAACACCAAAAATTGTAAAAAATACTTTATCAGCAAGATAACAAGCTGTAAAAAATACTTAAAAGGGGGCTATAATGCCCCCTTTTTTATTGGTTTTTATTATTAGGTAAATAATGAATAAAGCAGAGAACATTTATTTAATTGGCCTGATGGGGGCCGGTAAAACAACAATTGGTCGACAATTGGCAAAAGCATTGCAACTACCGTTTTACGATAGTGATAAGGCAATTGAAGAGCAAACTGGAGTTGATATCCCTACAATATTTGAATATGAAGGAGAGGAAGGGTTTCGGCTTCGCGAGCAAAATATGATTGAAGAGTTAACGCAGATTGATGGAATAGTGTTAGCAACGGGGGGCGGAGCAATATTAAAAGAAAAGAACAGGCAGGCTTTAAACAGTAATGGCTATGTGGTTTATTTGCAATGTACTGTAGATAAGATTTTACAGCGGACTAAACGGGATACACAGCGGCCTTTACTGGATACAAGTAACCCTAGAGAACGCATAGAAAAATTATTTGCAGAAAGGGAAGGGTTATATCTCTCATGCGCGGACTTTGTAATAGAAACCAGTTCAATGCAGAGTAAAGCTGTGGTCCAAAATATTTTGAATGAATATAACGCTGATTAAGTAAACGATGAAACAATTACGCGTAGAACTCGGTGAAAAAAGTTATCCGATATATATTGGCTCTGATTTATTAGTGCAGAAAGAGTTGTTGCTTAAGCATATAAAATCTAAACAGGTTGTTGTTGTTACAAATACAACCATAGCGCCCTTATATTTACAATCAGTACTTAAGCATCTAAATGAGTTCCAAGTTGAAGTGGTTGAGCTACCTGATGGTGAGCAGTATAAGACTTTAGATTTTGTGACCAAGATCTTTGATCAATTGCTTGAAAGTAAATTTAGCCGTAATGCAACACTTATTGCATTAGGGGGTGGGGTTGTTGGTGATATGGGTGGATTTGCTGCTGCATGTTATCAGCGTGGAATTGCTTTTATTCAAATACCAACGACAGTGTTAGCCCAAGTTGATTCATCCGTAGGGGGGAAGACAGGTGTTAATCATCCTCTAGGGAAAAATATGATAGGTGCATTCTATCAGCCACAGTGTGTGATTGCAGATATGGATGTGTTGGATACGTTGGATGATCGACAGTTAGTAGCTGGTATTGCAGAAATTATAAAGTATGGGCTGATTAGAGATACTGTGCTTTTTGAATGGCTAGAGCAAAATATAGGCTTATTACTAACAAGAGATAAGCAAGCACTGAGCTATGTTATTGAGCGCTCATGCATGAATAAGGCAGAAATTGTTGCCGAAGATGAGTTTGAGTCTGGCATTAGGGCAACTTTAAATTTAGGGCATACCTTTGGGCATGCAATAGAAACCGGGATGGGCTATGGAACGTATCTGCATGGAGAAGCGGTTGCAATAGGCATTGGTTATGCGGCTGATTTATCAAGACGTATGGGTTGGCTTACGGATGATGATGTAGAAAGGATTATTAACTTGTTGAAGAGCGCTAATCTCCCCTTTTTACCGCCCAAAGAGATGCAAGTAACACAGTTTATTGAATTGATGACGGTAGATAAAAAAAATGTAGATGGAAAAATAAGATTGATTCTGCTTGAGAAAATAGGTAAAGCAACTTTACCTATTAGTGTAGAGCAGGCGTTGCTGGTGCAAACGCTAGAAAGTTATGCAGGACACTAAATCATTTTCTTATCAGTTAAATAATAGTCAGGCATTGGACTATTCATCTGCAGAGTCTTCGTTGATCACGTTGGGCAGGGTACAAAAGCTTGATTTGTTAATACATCTGATAACAAACCTTAGGCAGTCGCTTGTTATTTGCGGGCTAGAGGGGATAGGAAAAACAACGCTATTAAATGAGTTGATTAAGCGTAAAAAAGACACTTGGTTAATAAGTAATATAACTACATCTTCCAGTTTAAGTTTTGAAGCGATTCAAGATCAATTGTATCGTTTTGTTGTGCAAGCTCATCCAGAATATAAGAACCAGGATTTACCATCAATTTTGTCAGGCTTGGATAAACAAAATCAGAAAATCGTGATGGTTTTGGATGATGCGGGTGCGCTAGTACCTGGTTTGATTAATACATTAATCCAATATGCTGAAGCAAGTATTTGTCTAAGAATCGTATTTGCATTAACTCATGATGACTTACATGAGAAAAACAGTTCAGATAGGGCGATAGAAAATTGCCATTTGATTGAAATTCCACCATTAACAGAAATTCAGTGCAGTGCTTTTTTACAAAATTTAGCCGCTAAACCAGACGCAAGTATTTCACTTAATGCAATAAATGATAGCGTAGTGGAAAAGATATACAAAGAAACGCAGGGGATACCTGGCAAGATGGTTTCGGCATTGCCAGCGTTCTCAAATTATGCCGCAGTGAGAGGGCTTAATTGGTGGGGGTTGTTTGTTCCTGTAGTGTTTTTGAGTGTAGCTGTTCTTTATATATACAGTGATGAAGCTTTGGAGCAAGAAGCGGAACAAATTGATACGGCAATAACTTTGCCAAAACCTGAGGTGGTTCAAATTTCCTCACCGGTTGTTAGTTCGGCAGGCCAAGAGAAAACCTATGAAATTAAGGGCGTTAAAAAGTTTGCTGACAGTAATAAAGCCGAAGCTGTTTCAGAGCACTTAGTCGTAGATGCTAAAATCAAAGCAAGCAATGAAGAGTTAGAGGTGATGGATCTTGCTAAAGATAAGTCGCTAGAAGATAGTGTGATTAAAAGTGATATTGATAACCTAAAAATAAAGACGGTCAGCGATATAAGTAAAAAACCAATAATACCAGTAAGTAATAGTGTTGTAGAACGTACGGAAATAAAAATAGAAGATTCGGCTGTCGTAAAAGAAATGCCGAAAGCTGAATCTCAGGCAATAGAGCCGAAAGTTGAAAAAAAGGTTGAGAAAAAGACTGATGGTATTGAGTGGTTACATCAACAATCACAGAAAAAATATACAATACAATTAATGGCTTTGTCCACGCATAAAGCCGTAGCAATATTTGTTGAAAAAAATAAACAATTAAAAGAAAACCTTAAGTTTGTTCGAATGACAAAGCAGGGAAAGGAAAAGTTTGTTCTTATTTATGGGGTATATGACAATAAGGATATGGCTATAAAAGATATGAAATTACTACCTGCTAAGTATAGAAAATCATGGGTTAGACGATTCAGAGATCTACAAAGGGCAACCAAATAAACAATATGACATCTTTAAAAAATGATATTTTCATTAAGACATTACTAAAGCAACCAGTAGATAGAACACCTATCTGGATGATGAGGCAGGCTGGACGTTATTTGCCAGAGTATAGAGAAATAAGAGCAAAGGCAGGGAGTTTTCTGGATTTGTGTACCAACCCTGAGTTGGCGTGTGAAGTCACTTTACAGCCATTAGAACGTTTTGATTTTGATGCGGCTATTTTATTTTCTGATATTCTGACTATTCCCGATGCAATGGGGCTGGGTCTATATTTTAGTGAAGGGGAAGGGCCAAAATTCAAGAACCCTGTTCGCACAGCGGCTGATGTGAATAAATTGCCAATTACAGACCCTGGGGCAGAGTTAAAATATGTAACTGATGCGGTTAGTTTAATAAGAAAAAACTTGCAAGGAAGAGTGCCATTAATTGGCTTTTCAGGAAGTCCTTGGACGTTGGCAACTTATATGGTTGAAGGCTCAAGTAGTAAAAGCTTTCAAAAAGTAAAAGGCATGATGTACGAAAGTCCTGATTTGATGCATCAAATGCTGGAAAAGTTAGCGCTGTCGGTTGCTGCGTATCTTAATGCACAAATAGAGGCAGGAGCTCAGGCTGTGATGGTTTTTGATACCTGGGGTGGGATGTTAACAACAGAAGACTATAATGAATTTTCATTGAATTATGCTAAACAAGTCCGCTCGCTGCTAAAGACAACCGTTGATGGACAGGAAGTTCCAACCATCTTCTTTACTAAAGGTGGTGGCATGTGGCTAGAAGATATGGCGGGTGCTGGATATACGGGCTTGGGACTGGATTGGCAAACTGATCTGGCAAAAGCACGGGCATTAGTCGGTGACAAAGTGGCTTTGCAAGGGAATATGGATCCTATCTCCCTGTATGCCGAGCCAGAAAGAATTAGACAGCAGGTCAAAACAATTTTACAGAAATATGGGCAAGGTTCTGGTCATGTCTTTAATTTAGGACATGGAATATTACCTGATGTCAATCCTGAGCATGTAAAAGCGATGGTTGACGCTGTGCATGAGTTTAGTCCTCAATATCATAAGTAAAAAATACTATAGCCCGTCAGATTTAGAGTCGATATGATATTGGCGGGCTAGGTATTATAGTTTTGATTTTAAAAAATCAAACTCAGATCATGTAGGGAATAGGTTAGCTATGAATATGAAAAGACTAGGGCTAGTGATGGGGATAATTATCCCACTCCTAATGGTGGTCTTTTCAAATTTTGGAGAAACAGCTCAGGCTAGCAGAATGGCAGCTATTGCCATGATGATGTCCATTTTTTGGGTCACAGAAGCAATCCCTCTTGCCGCAACGGCTTTAATACCACTCACTCTTTTTCCTATCCTGGGAATTGCATCCAGTAAAGCGACTGCCAGTCAATATATGAACTCAACCGTTTTTTTGTTGATCGGTGGATTTATTATTGCTTTGTCAATGCAGCGTTGGAATTTGCATAAACGTATAGCACTTAATATATTATCTTTATTTGGTGGAAAGCCATTAAGTTTGGTTTTTGGATTTATGTTCGCAACTGCTGTTTTGTCTATGTGGATATCAAATACAGCAACAACTTTGATGATGTTACCAATAGCTTTGGCAATTATTTCAAGGTATGAGCGATTTTTAACAGAACGGCAAGCTCATAGGTTTACACTTGGGTTATTATTGGCTATTGCATATTCAGCGTCAATCGGTGGAATGATGACTTTGGTGGGGACTGCTCCCAACTTGGTTTTTGCAGAGTTTTATCAGCAAATAAATGGAGAGGCCATTGGTTTTGTACAATGGATGTTAATTGCTGTTCCCACAGGTGTAAGTGTTTTGTTGGTTCTATTTATCATGCTTAGTGTGTTGTTCTTGAGAGGCTTGCCAAATTCAAGTGAATTAAAACAGTTAGTTGTTGCTGAAAAATTACAACTGGGTAATATTTGCTACGCAGAAAAAGTAGTATTGATTGTATTTGTGTCTACTGCTTTGTTATGGATTACACGGAAGGGCATTAATATAGGTGATGTTGTCGTTTCAGGATGGAGTAGCTGGTTTGCAAGTGGCGTGAATGTTGATGACGGTACAGTTGCTGTTGCAATGGCTACGATATTGTTCTTTATTCCAGCAATAGGTCATAAAGGCGAGCAAACAACTATTTTGGATAAAAAAGTTTTTTCTCAGATACCGTGGTCAATCGTTTTATTATTTGGCGGCGGTTTTGCATTAGCGTATGGATTTTCAGTGAGTGGTTTATCTGCTTATTTGGCTACACAGTTACAAGCTTTACAGGCTGTTTCTTTGCCGGTTTTAATTTTGACAGTGTCGGTGGGGATGAATTTGCTAACTGAGTTGACATCGAATACAGCAACAACACAATTAGTCATGCCGATTCTGGTTGCAACGGCTAAAGTTATGGATATCTCTCCTGTTTGGTTAATGTTACCCGCAGTGCTGTCGGCATCATGTGCATTCATGTTTCCTGTGGCAACTCCCCCCAATGCAATTATTTTCGGTAGTGGAAAAATCAAAGTGATTGAAATGGTTAAAGTGGGTTTTGCATTAAATATTATAGCAATACTGATTGTTAGCGCTATAAGCTATAGCATGATACCCATATTAATAGGGGGGCAATAAAATGTGGATTCAGAAACAAATAAACTTGAAGGCGCGGTCACGAGGATTTCATCTGGTGACGGGTGAGATTGTGCAGCAGCTGCCAGAGATACAAAATATAAACATAGGGCTGTTGCACATATTTCTGCAGCACACCTCGGCAGCTCTAGCAATTAATGAAAATGCAGACCCTGATGTCAGAGGAGATATGGAAGCGTATTTTAATCGGGCCGTACCAGAAAATGAACCTTACTTTAAGCATGTGCTGGAAGGTGCGGATGATATGCCTGCTCATATAAAAGCAGTTATGTTAGGTGGTGATTTGACAATACCCGTTTCGAATGGAATTTTACAATTGGGCATCTGGCAAGGAATTTATCTGTGTGAGCATAGAAATCATGCAGGTAGTAGAAAGACAATAGTAACGCTGAATGGCGAATGAGGAAAAATAGGATGAAAAACTTAACATTAATAATTGTTTTAGCACTTTTTGGGTTAAATGTTAATGCGGAAGAAGGTACAAGTGGTAATCTTCAAATTGAGGTGTACCGTAGTCCGAGTTGTGGGTGCTGTAGTAAATGGTTGGCGCATTTGAGAGAGAATCAATTTGATGTCAAAGATTTTGTGACTAATGATGTTCAGGCGATTAAAGAAAAGTATGGTGTAACTCAAAATATGGCGTCATGCCATACCGCTATAATTGATGGGTATGTTGTAGAAGGGCACGTGCCAGCAGATGATATAAAAAAAATGCTAGCACTAAAGCCAGAAATTATAGGAATTTCGGTTCCAGGAATGCCAGTAGGCACGCCGGGTATGGAGATGGGGGCAAAGAAAGATGCTTACGAAGTTATTTCCTTTGATAAGCAGGGAAATAATAAAGTGTTCAGTAGTTACGAGGAAAAGTAATGATACTAGCAGGGGATATCGGGGGGACAAAGACAATTCTGGCTTTATTCAAGTTAGAAGAAAATGAATGGATATGTTGTAAGAAGGAAGTGTTTGCCAGCGCCGAGTTTAATAGTTTTGAAGCATTATTAGGTGTGTTTTTAAGGGGTGAAGATAAGGCGTGCCTGGATAGTGTTTGTATAGGTGTTGCTGGGCCGGTTGTTGATGGTGATTGCTGTACGACTAATCTTCCCTGGGTTTTGAAAAATCAAGACATTGTTAATCAAACAGGGGCGCGAAAAGTCATTCTGTTGAATGATTTAGAAGCTACTGCTTGGGGTGTTTTGGGCTTGTCCAGTGAGCATTTTGTTGAACTCAATAAAGATGCAAAGCAAAAAAAAGGTAATGTAGCTGTTTTGGCGGCGGGAACGGGGCTGGGGGAGGCGTTGGTTATTTGGAGTGATAATAAGCATCATGTGGTTGCGACTGAGGGGGGGCATACGGATTTTGCGCCGAGAAATGAACTTGAGATAGGTTTGTTACGGTATTTGTTGTTGATGTATCCTGAGCATGTGAGTAATGAGCGGGTGATTTGCGGACAAGGATTGGTGGATATATATCAATATTTAAAATCAATAAGCTTTGCTCAGGTGAATGAAGAGATGGAAGCTCTGATGAGCAAGGGAGATGCTGCTGCAGTGATTAGTGAGAAAGCAATGCAGGGTGACGATTTATTGTCTAAAAAAGCATTGCAAATGTTCTGTGAGTTATACGGAGCAGAGGCGGGAAATCTGGCGCTAAAGAGTTTGCCTGATGCGGGTGTTGTTTTGGCAGGAGGTATTGCAGCAAAAATATTGCCGAGTATGAAAAATGGAGGTTTTATGAAGGGATACTTGGCGAAGGGGCGGTATAAACAAGTGCTTCAAGAAATATCGGTTAAAGTCTGTTTAAATCCAGAGGCAGGGCTGATCGGTGCTAAAAATTTTGCAGTTAAGATGAAATAATGAAAATTGGCATTCCAAAAGAGGTTAAGGATAAAGAAGCAAGGGTTGCGGCAACACCTGAAGGTGTTAGTGAGTTGGTTGGTGATGGGCATGTTGTGGTGGTCGAGACGGCAGCGGGATTGGGTTCTGGCTATGCAGATAAGCAATATAAGGCTGCAGGGGCGCTCGTGGTTTTAACGGCTGAGGCTTGGAATGCGGATCTTATTGTTAAAGTAAAGGAGCCTCAAGAATCGGAATATCAGTATTTAAACGGACAAATGGTATTTACTTTTTTTCATTTAGCCGGTGTGTCAAAAAAGTTAACTGAAGCGTTGATTAAAAAAAAGGTAGCAGCTTTAGCTTATGAGTCTTTAGAGGATGAGCGTGGGCGTCTACCAATATTAGAGCCAATGAGTGCCATTGCAGGGAATATGTCAGTTGCAATGGGAGTATATTATTTGGCAAGTTTCAATCAGGGTAATGGAATGCAGCTGGGTAGTATCTTGGGAAAGGCATACGGAAAAGTGGTTGTGATTGGTGATGGTATTGTAGGCTGGCATGCGGTTAATGTCGCGTCAGCAATGGGGGCGCAAGTTATTGTTATGGGATTGGATGGCATAGCGTGGGCTGAAAAAAACAGCAAATTGTTACCTAATGTAGAGTTTGTAGCATCAAATCAAAAAAATATTGCTGAGCAAGTGGTCGATGCGGACCTTGTTGTTGGTGCGGTGTTATGTCGAGGTGTTCATGCACCAAAAGTAGTGACTCAAGAAATGATAAAAACAATGCAACAAGGCGCGGTAATTGTTGATGTAAGCATTGATCAGGGAGGCTGTGTTGAAACATCAATTCCGACGAGTCATTCAGAGCCTGTTTTTGTGAAGCATGGTGTTACGCATTATTGCGTGTCAAATATGCCAGGGGCATACCCCAAAGCAGCAACTATAGCGCTTACCAATGTGACCATTGTCTATATTAAGGAGTTGGCTCAAAAAGGCTTGGAGGGTTTTTTGGCCGATAAATATAGAAGGCAGGCCCTTAATACTTATCAGGGGAAGCTTGTTGTGGAAAAGCTTGCTAATGAATTGGGTTTAATGAGTTGTTATCAATCTATAGAAGATTTGATTTAAGTTTAGAATAGCTAAAATGAAAGCGAGGCCTGTATAAGTTGGCCTCGTAAACAAATTACCATCTACAAATTATCTAGCCCAGAAAGTCCCTCAATAGACCAATTATCTGCTTCTGCTAAGTTGGCATTTTCATCATTATTAGTAAGTTTAATGCGGCAAACATAACGACGAGTAAATGATGCTGCGTTTGCAGGTTGAATTTGAATGTCAGCATTGATTACATACCGAAAACTACCAAGGCTGAAAGCGTTGATTGGCTGGTCGCTAAACTTAACTGTGGTATTGTCTAGTACATCATTGGCAATATAAGCATTACATTGTTTATAAGCGGCTGTAGTCATGATGGTTTCAGACGATTGTCTATTAACTTCATCGCCAGTATCTTCAAGAAATAAATCAGAGGCTGCAATTTCATATATAAAAGGCATAACTAGTTTATATTGAAAAAGAAGCAGTGCGGCAAGGCATGCGATAAAAAGAATAACTTTGTTTTTCATGGGTTTGAGTGTGTCGTTGTTTTTTGAAAATATAAAGTGAACTTAAGCTAAGAAAACCTATATTGAAAGCCTGTAATTGTAACGTGCGTACAAACTTTTAAGAAGGAAAAAGATAAAGCAGTTTTTGTGTTGACATGAGTTGGTAAGCTGAGTAGACTGTCCGTCACTGAAATGGAAACAGGTGGTGTGCTTTTATAGCATGCTTGATAAGGACGTTAA
>ENA-OSET01002076-OSET01002076.1-sediment-metagenome-genome-assembly--contig:-NODE-2076-length-19767-cov-9.108126_pt1 | contig 19767 bp, 20 predicted proteins | sample MGYA00237882_ERZ534229 | MGnify/ENA primary metagenome ERZ534229 (study PRJEB26408, sample SAMN06266212) | sediment metagenome | isolation source: Hudson Canyon methane seep mesocosm | place... | reverse complement strand
TATGGTACTCAGGGGAATATCACCCGAGGGAATCATTCTCACTATAAAACCAAACAACTCCTTATAGCCACCAATGGTGGCTGTCAAGTAACCCTTGATGATGGTAAAGGCAACAAAGAAATATACACATTAAATAAACCAAATATTGGGATCTTACAAGACGAACTGATCTGGGGAAGCATGCATGACTTTAGTCATGATTGTGTCTTGATGGTTCTTGCTGATTCCTATTATGACGATAAAGACTATATTAGAGACTACGATACTTTTTTAAAGGCTGTAACGTGATTCATTCTCTTGCCGATGTACATTCTACAAAAATTGGATTGGACACAAATATTTGGCAGTTTTGTATTGTGCTTGAAAAAGCACAAATCGGGAATAACTGTAATATCAGTGCTCTTTGCCTGATAGAAAATGATGTGATAATTGGTCATAATGTAACTATTAAAAGTGGCGTACAAGTATGGGATGGCACAATCATTGAGGACAATGTATTTATTGGTCCTAATGTAACATTTACTAATGATTTTTTGCCCCGTTCAAAACAATACCCCGATACATTTCTTAATACCCGAATAAAAAGAAATGCCTCTATAGGAGCCAACAGTACACTTATAGGGGGAATAACTATTGGTGAAAATGCTATGATTGGTGCTGGTAGTGTTGTCACTAAAGACATCCCAAACAATTCCCTCTGGTACGGTAATCCTGCTTTATGTCATGGCTATGTTTGTTCCTGCGGAGGTAAACTAGATTACTCATTAAACTGTAGCAAATGTGTAAAAAGTTATACATTGCTCAATAATATAATTAAAGAGAAATAAATGATTCCTTTTCTGGATTTAAAAGCAGTTAATGCCCAGTACGCAGATGAATTAAAACAGGCGACTGCAAGAGTTATTGATAGTGGCTGGTATATTCAAGGAAATGAATGTAAAGCCTTTGAAGCCGAATTTGCTGATTATTGTGGAACTGAACATTGTATTGGCGTTGCTAATGGTCTTGATGCACTTACACTTATTATTAAAGCCTATAAAGAATTAGGAATAATGGATCAGGGCGATGAGATTATCGTACCTGCAAATACTTATATTGCATCTATATTAGCAATTTCTGAAAATGACTTATCCCCTGTATTAGTCGAACCAAATATTAATAGCTATAACATTGATCCTTCTTTAATCGAAGAAAAAATAACTAAAAAAACAAAAGCAATTATGGCTGTCCACCTCTATGGACAGGCAGCTGCCATGGATGAGATTAATGCCATTGCCAACAAATATGATTTAAAAGTCATTGAAGACTCTGCCCAGGCTCATGGTGCAATATATCAAGGCAAACGAACAGGAAACCTAGCCGATGCAAGTGGGTTCAGCTTTTACCCTGGGAAAAATCTGGATGCTTTAGGCGATGCTGGCGCTGTAACCACTAATAACACAGATTTAGCAGAGGTTATTCGTGCTTTAGGAAACTATGGCAGTCATAAGAAATATGAAAATAAATACCAGGGATGGAATAGTAGACTTGATGAAATACAGGCTGCAATGCTAAGAGTAAAGCTTAAATACCTTGATGCAGAAATAGAAAATAGAAAAGCTACTGCCCATACTTATCTTAATAATATAGATAACAAAAAGATTTTGTTACCTGCTCAAATAAATAAGGAATCTCACGTATGGCACCTCTTTGTTATTCGTACAGAAAACAGGGGCGAATTACAAAACTACCTTTTAGATAACGATATTCTCTCCTTAATTCACTACCCAACCCCTCCAAACAAACAAGTAGCCTATAAAGCTTGGAATGAATTAAGTTACCCAATAACCGAACTGATACATAAAGAAGTTTTAAGCCTCCCAATTAGTCCCGTTCAGTCCATAGAAGACACAATGAAAATTATTGAGGTCTTAAATGAATATTAAAGATTTTAGCCTATTTTTCTTTCAATTTCCAAGGGTTCTAAAATACAAACTACTATCGAATTGTAAAAATATATCTGGAAAACCCAAAACACACCAACCTACTCAGTTTTTAGGAAAAGGATCGATTAGCTTTGGTAAAAATGTAAAGTTAGGGTTTCACCCAAGCCCTAATTTCTATAATGGCTATGGTTATATTGATGCAAGGAAAAAACAATCTAGGATAACTATCGGCAATGATGTCTGGATAAATAACTGTTTTGTACTTATTAGTGAAGGAGAAGGTATTGCTATAGGGCAAAAAACAATTATTGGCTTAAATGTAGAGATTACAGACAGTGATTTTCATGATTTACACCCTGCAAAACGAATAGGAGGGACACCCAAAACATCGAAAGTTCATATAGGGGAAAATGTATTTATTGGCTCTAATGTCAAAATATTAAAAGGGGTGAGTATTGGTGACAATACTGTAATTGCAAATAGTTCGGTGGTAACCAAATCTATTCCTGCAAATGTAATTGCTGGAGGATACCCATGCTCAGTGATAAAAAACATTACATATTAATAACATCTACCTTTTCCAGAGACAAAAAACAAGGCGATAAGATATGTTTTTAAGGGTATAAACCTTTCATCAAAAAACAAGTACTCCCAACCAGGTAATGACTTGATTGTAGTATTTATCGACACAAGACGGCAAAATTAAATACGCATTCAAAAGATGAAACATTGAATTATGATAAAAATAGTTATCATACAATAAAAAAAACACGAAACTACCTTTAAAAACCATACAAATAGAATACCTAATAAACTATGATTATTGCTGAACTAGTTGGTGGCCTTGCTAACCAAATGGTCATTTATGCTGCTGCCAAAGCACTTTCTGAGCATTTACAAGTTGAATTAAAAATTGATATCACAAAAATTAATAAAGATAAAAAAAGAAACTATGCATTAAATCATCTTAATATAGGAGCTAAAATTGCCACACAAAAAGAAATAGATTTTGTCTGCCAAAAAAGTAATTTATGGATTATTAATAAGATAAAAAATAAAGTACGTAAAAAATGCAATGGAAATACATTTGGTATATACGTAGAACCCTCAATTAGCTATGACCCTAATTTTTTCTCATTAAAAGATAATACTTTTATAAGAGGACATTTTATTAATGCCAAATATTTTTCAGCAATAAAGGAAATTCTTAGACATGAGTTCCAAATCAAATCCTCTTTAAGTAAAAAATCAAAAGAACTCATTGATCCAATCACTTCAAGCAATAGCGTAAGTATTCATATTCGCCGCGGAGATTATGCCAACGAGAGAAAAACAAACGAAATTCATGGTCTAATTCCTATTGATTATTATAAGACGTCAATTGACTTAATAAGTAACAGAATAAAGTCACCTAACTTTTATATTTTTTCAGATGATATTACCTGGGTGAAAGAAAATTTACAAACTACTCAAGAGATGCATTTTATTGAGCACACAAATGGCGAGACCGCTTATGAAGACCTGTATATGATGAGCCAATGTAAACATAATATCATTGCGAATAGTGGTTTTAGTTATTGGGGAGCCTGGCTTAACACTAATGAAGAAAAAATAATTATTTCACCAAAACAATGGTGTGCAGATAATAAATTAAATGATAGATTCAAGCTAATTCCTAAGGAGTGGCTAAAAATATAACCAACTTGATTTACAGGGTTAATGCCCTCTCTCAAAATATTGAGAGAAGCTTACCTAAATATTTTCTCATTCACTTAATCTATCTAACAAGCCTTAAATAAAGAAATCAGCCCTCGAAGTACTTTAAAATTATAAAACCGAAAATCAATGCGCTTTAGTAATCCAAAAGCATATTGCCTATCAAGTTTTGCTATCTTAAGAAACAGACTAATTAAAACTTTATGTATAGCAACTTGGTAGCCTTTTTCAGAACTATATTGATCATAAATTTCAATAATACTATTAGACATAAACTTATATTGTTTTGAAGTATTAGAACCATGTTTACGATAATAAATCATATCATGATCTAAAATAGCTATTCTATATCCATGATGGGTAATTTTCATCCACATATACAAGTCCTCCAGTCCAATTTTGGGATCATAGCTCCCCACCTCATGTAGTACATCCAGCCGAATCATAGCAGATGAGGCAGGAGGGCCTGCCTTTCTGTCATTAAATATAGTGATAAAATCCACTTCAGAATAAGGCTTTTTCTTCTGCTTTGAAAACAATACACCCTTGTCATCTATAAAGACCATATTCCCACCACAAACTGCAAAATCTTTTCTATCTTCTAGAAATTGAACTTGCGTCTCTATCTTATCTTCAAAAAACAAATCATCTGAGCCTAAAAAAGCAACATACTTCCCTTTACATATCTCTATCGCCTTGTTTAAAGTTGGAGTAAGGCCTATGTTTTTTTGCCGTTGAAAAAAGAAATCATACTCTTTACTTAATGCTTCAATTATATTGGCTGAATTATCAATGGATCCATCATCAAATACTATCAATTCAATGTTTTGATAAGTCTGATTCAACACACTCAAAAGACTCTCTTTTATATAGTTCTCATGGTTATAGCAAGGTACAACTACGCTAACCAGAGGGTTTGTTTCATTTTTCATCGATAAATTCCATTAAAGACTTTTCTCTTTTAAACAAATAAAAACCTAACCCTATAATTATGGCTAAAAAATAAGTGCTTTGCTTTGCAAAAAAAGAAATGGTTAAAAAAGTGTGTATAAAAAGCATAACAAACAGCACCAAAGCCAGTACCGCCAGCGCTTTTTGAGAAGCAACTTTACTTTTCCAGTAAAGGCTAAGCAAGAAAAAAATAAATACTCCCTCTCCAATGACAAGCATCAAAATGCCAATAAGCCCACTAGTGTAAAGAATTTCAATAAAAAAGTTATGCGGGGTAGTAAAATCAACTTGCCCATGATAATTTGAAAAAGCTTTAAAGCCAGGTTCAAAACTCCCCAAGCCATGACCAGCCAACCACTGAAACCAGTTACTTCCCTGCTGCATAGCTAAGGCATCCGCCCAAATAGTCACTCGTTCTTCTCGAGCAAGGTTATTAATCAAATCATTAAGTCGCACATCAACATCTAACACACCAAAATAATATACGGTCAGTGGAATAAAAAACATCAAACCTGCCGTCCACAGTTTAGTTTTAAAACTAAAAAAAGGAATACTTACTAATGACCCAACTAAAACAGCTAGCCATGCCGTTCGTGAATAACTTTCCATTAAAAGATAAAGCTCCATAGTCACAATAACGACTAAAATCACTTTACCTATAAGGTGAGCTTGATTTAATAGGTAAACTGTCACAGGAATCACTAAAATTGCCTGTAAAGCTAAGTAATGTGGGTTAGATGTCAAGCCTATACGATGAAATGAATAAAATACTACGGCAATAAGATTTGAACTTGATGCCAATAAAAGCAAAGTCAATAAGCTATAAAAAAGTAGCTTTGAATTTTTAGTTACAAAATCTAAAGGTATCATCCATATAGCAAGGATAAGAAAAACAGCTGTTTTTAAGTTTTTAATATAATATCTTTGACTAATACCCTCAACCAGTACTGAATCCAGCAATATAAAGGTGATAGGAATGGCAATAGCTATCAACATTGCTTTAGTAGGCAGCACTTGTACTTGCTTTTTAAAATACAAAAATGCCATTCTAAATAATTGTATTGAAACAATCACTTTAATAAAAACAAGGCATATTTTGTACATTCCTTTGCTAATAGCTAAATCTAACACCAAAGCAAATAGAGCAATCAGCAACAGAAGACTAAGTATATTCTCCAATCGTTGATATTGAATCACTTTAAACATCTTATCCTTTAAAACTTATCAAACTGTATCTCGCCTATTATATGTTAATAACAAGTCCTTAGAACACAAGAAAACCGAATCAGTTATAATCTGACCACATTACTGATTTTTTACCTTGCCCTTCAAAATACCCGGGTTCAATTACCTCTCATAGAATCAATCCAATTTCACAATGAAACTTGCTTTTTGCCTATACAAATACTTTCCTTACGGTGGCCTAGAAAGAAACTTTTTGCGTATTTCTCAGCTTTGTGCAGAACGAGGTCATTCAATAGATGTCTACACCATGGACTGGAAAGGTCCGAAACCAGACAATTACAATATTACGATTATTCCCGTCAACGCCTGGACTAATCATGGTAAAACCAAAAGTTTTGCCAAGAAACTGAACACCATCCTTAAGCAACAAGATTATGACGTAGTAATTGGCTTTAACAGAATGCCTGGACTTGACCTTTATTACTCTGCTGACCCTTGTTATGTAGATAAAATAAATCACTTAAAACCCGCAATATATAAATTAAGCAATCGTTACAGACATTTTTCAGCCTTTGAAAAAGCGGTTTTTGAGCCTAGCTCTAAAACTCAATTAATGATGCTTTCGGAAATCGAACAGAAAAAATATATATCGCACTATCATACACAAAAAGAACGGTTTCATCTTCTCCCCCCGGGCATTAGTGCAGATAGAAAAAGACCTGCTGATGCAGATTCAATAAGAGAGCAATGGAGAACTGAATTTAATATTCATGATGATGAAAAAGTTATCTTAATGATTGGTTCTGCTTTTAAACGCAAAGGACTTGAGCGAACAATATTAGGCCTAGCATCATTACCTGAAGCATTAAAATCAAAAACCCACATCATGATGATTGGTGAAGATAATCCTAAACCTTTTCAAGCTTTGGCAGAGAAACTAGGCATAGCCAAGCAGCTGCATATTTTTCTGGGAAGGGATGATGTGCCACGCTTTTTATTAGGAGCGGATTTATTGGCCCACCCCGCCATTAGCGAAAATACGGGCAATGTTATTCTTGAAGCGATGGTCGCAGGATTACCCGTGCTTATTTCAGGAGCCTGTGGATACGCCTTTCACGTAGAACGCTCCCAATCTGGATTAATTACTAAAGAGCCATTTTCACAAGATACTTTTAACCAGCAACTTAAGACTATGCTCACCTCTTCTGAGCATTCAACCTGGGTTAAAAACTGTATCAATTACAGCCTGACTGAAGATCTTTATAGTAGACCAGAAGCAGTGGCCAACATTATAGATTCTTTCAAGAAAACAGATGACTAAAATTAACAGCCTAGATGATCTTAGGAGTATTGGGTATGAAAGCTTAACAAATTTTAGCTTATACCTTCCAGACTCAGACACTCTATTTCAGTGCTCAAAAATCACCCGCTGTCTTCCAGGTAAACGCATTTCCTGCATAGGTCAATGGCAAGGAAAAACTGTTTTTGCAAAATTTTTTATTGCGCCCAAGAGGGCAGAAATTCATTGGCATAAGGAACAAAAAGGATTTCAGCTTTTAACCGAAAAGAAAATACTTGCTCCAAAAGTGCTACAGGAAGGGAAGCATAAACAAGATGAAATTTATTTTATAATTTATGAATTCCTGGATAATGCGACCGATTTAAAACCTGCTTGGGAAAACTCTGCCGAATCTGAACAGCTATTGCTACTAAAACAATTAATAAATACAGTTGCTGAGCACCATAAGCACAACCTTATTCAACAAGATTTACACTTAAATAATTTTTTAATTGCAAACAATCAGCTTTACACCCTTGATGGTGCAGATATTACAAAGGTTGACGGTAATAACGAACAAATTGCATTTAATAATTTAGCCCTGCTTTTTGCCCAGTTTTATCCGTCTAATGACCATAATATAAAAGTAGCCCTGAAAGATTACTGCAAGCTTAGACATTGGCAATTCAGTCAATCCATACTCAGCCAGGTTAAATCAGCCACACTAGAAACCAGAGAAAAAAGAAAGCTGGATCGACTGGCAAAAACAAAAAGGTCTTGTAGCTTATTTTATTACCAGCAAACATGGAATCAACAAACCATCTGCGCAAGAGAATATAGATCCACTGAAATGCAGGCTTTTCTTGACGCACCGGATAGCTATATTAAACAAGCTAATTTACTTAAAGACGGTAACACCTGTACGGTCGCTATCATCACTATTGATAATATAGAAATGGTGGTTAAACGGTACAACATTAAAAATTGGCAACATGCCTTTGGCCGTGCTTTTCGTTGCTCCAGAGCGGTAAGTTCCTGGGTTAGCGCCCACTTATTACAGTTTTATGGTATTCCAACCCCAGAGCCTGTTGCCGTTATTGAAAAACGTTGGGGGCCTTTGCGTAAAGAAGCCTATTTTGTAACAAAGCTAATTTCAGGGGAAACAGGGGATCTTTATTTTAATTCAGATAAAAACTCATTAGAAGAAAAAAAAGCTATAGCAGAGTCTACGGTCAAATTATTAAAAAACTTTCACGCGCTTAAGGTTTCTCATGGCGATCTAAAAATAACTAATATTATGATTTCTGACTTGCACCCAGTCATTATCGATCTTGATTCAATGAAACAACATTGGAATATATATTTCTTTAATAAAGCAAAAAAAAGAGATATAAAACGCTTTCTTAAAAACTGGCAAGACAACCCGTCATTAGCAAAAATTTTTAAAAGTTACTTTTAGGACATCAATTTGCCAGGGTACCCTGCGCTTAGTTATTCCAGATTACGTATCACTGTGTAGAGCTTTTAGTGAATGAAAAACAGATAGGAGTATCGCTCTCGGCGCGATGATAATCTCGCAGTTTTTTAGAGCAGAGCATCTATTATATATCGCGCCGGGGGCGGACGCTCCTACATTAATAGTTGCCCTGAAACTCATCCAACACTGTTCGTTATTACCCAGCAATACTATCTCTAAAAATTGACTGAAGTTTATGGGTAGTCGGGCAGTTATTTATACCCTGCTTTACCATGTAACAAACTGTCCATAGACAGCTGAATAAAAGCATGTAATTTATGCTTAGAGTCTTTCTCGTGGGCCGCATCAGAAATTAATTTTGCCGTTGATTCTTGTTCAAAGCTATACAGATATAACTTCTCATCTAAACGCGGTTGTTTAACAAGCACTTTATTGCCATCAATAAAAGCGGTTGTAGAGTCAGACCCCGATGGTTTAATAACGGCAAAGCCCTTATCTTTAACATCCATCAAATCTCGCCCCCAGCAACCATGAGCAGCGTCACCACCCGTTAGCCCTGCAATAGTTGGCGCCAAATCGACTTGAGAGCCAACCGTTAAACTTGTACTACCATGAGTAGAAACAACATTTGGCCCAATAATAAGTAAAGGAACATGGAACCTTAATAAATCAATACCCGTTAATTGATGACTTGTACCAAAGCCATGATCTCCAAGAACAAGAAACACTGTATTGTCATAATATTTAGACTGCTTTGCTTTTTTAAAAAACTCACCCAGTGCCCAATCTGAATATCGCATAGCCGTTAAATGCTCATTTAATTCTGCAAAACCAGTGACTTCTGCAACAGGTAAAGGATCAGGTAATGCATATGGGGTGTGATTTGACAAAGACTGTAATAATGCAAAAAAGGGTGTATCGTCTGGAATTTTAGCTAACTCCTCTGCCGAACGATTAAACATATCTTCATCAGAGACCCCCCATGTTGGATCAGAAAACTTAGGGTTAATGAAATCATTTCGTCCAATAAAGCGCTGCATGCCTTGACTGTTTCTACGTAAACAGCAAGGACCCGTTCTATTTGATGTACTTAAGCAATATGACTATCAGTATTTTATTTATACCAGTGCAAAATTTACTTACCCTGAATTTAATCAAACTATTTTTAGTCAAATTCCTGCTGACAAATTAATCGAAAATAATACTGGAGAACCTTGGAAACGCGATAAAGCCAATACCACTGATCTAATTAATGATATAAAAAACAGAGCCCCTTCAAAACCTTTCTATGGTTTTTTATTTTATGAAGCGACCCATGCTCGCTATTCATTTCCTGATAATGCCATCGTAAGCAACAATTATCTAAAAAACCTTGATTATGCTGGCTTATCGCGTAAAGAGCTTGCTCCCCAAATCAAAAGTATGAAAGCTCGTTATGATAATTCTGCTCATGGCATTGATATTCAACTACAACGCGTTATTGAATATTTAGAAAAATCAGGTGAAATTGATAATACATTGATTATGATAACGGGAGATCATGGTGAAGAATTTATGGAACGTGGACGCTGGGGACATAATTCTGCGTTCACTGATTGGCAAGTCCGAGTACCCATGATTGTATGGATGCCTAATGGCTCAGCTAAAACAATAAATAAAAGAACCAGTCATATGGATATGAGTACGACAATCTTAAGTCGACTCGGGGTAAGTAACCCAGTAAAAGATCATAGCTTAGGCATTGATTTATCTACCCCACAGGAAAACCGGAGTGTCACGGTTGCCAGCTGGACTGATATAGGTTTAATCAATAATTATGGAAAATTAGTCATTCCATTCAAATCGACTACACAACATCAAAATTTAGCGACTGATATTGATGATAACCCTATCAATGGTAGCGATTTGGCCTTAAAAATGAAGCCATACATATTTAAAGCATTAAAAGATGCTCGCTATTACAGCAAATAAAAAAACTGATGTGGCTGTACATGTTTCCCTGATGGTGATTGTACAGCCCTCCTAACTTCTCAAAAAGACACCGTCAATTAAATAATCAAGGGGGCTTTGTTCCTAGCAACCGCATTTTATTATCCGAGTCGTTAGCTTCATACCACCAACAAATATCAAGCAGGCTACAGCCTGCTCTCCAAAAAAGACTAGTCCCAGAATCCTTCAACTTTCCTTAGTATTATTCAGTGTAAAATATTTCGTTAATTTCTATTCTGCATCATCTCGTTTAAAACTATGCACCCAAACGAGGTCTTCGTTTTCCCAGGTCATGCCTGCATGCATTTTTAAAATCAAGCCTTTATACATATCAATACTAGGATAGCCTTCTGCATTTGCGTCGGCATCCGTCATATCACCCAGTTTTTGGCGCTCCAGAGAGGTGACTGTAAATGGAATACCTTCAAGTTCAAAGGTTTCTCCTGGATAGGCATAAACACCATCACGGCGCTGTTGAGTCTTCTTGCCACTTAAAGCAGCCTCAACCAATTTAGGGTGTCGAACCAGGCGGTCAATTTCACAGCTTTTTTCTGGGTAATCAGTCATTCATAAACTCCATTATAAAAATTAAATAAATTCCTGCATAATATAACCGTTTTTCTTTATTTAATTCTATTTATTAAGCCTATGCGATATTTACACACCATGGTTCGTGTCAACAACCTACAGCAATCTTTAGCCTTTTATTGCGATAAGCTGGGATTATCGGAAGTTAATCGCATAGAAAGTGAAGAAGGGCGCTTTACCCTTGTTTACCTAGCTGCGCCTATGGATAAAGATAATGCCGTTACTATTGAAGCGCCTACGCTTGAACTCACTTATAACTGGGATACTGAGGAATATAGCGGAGGACGTAATTTTGGGCATCTGGCCTATGAAGTCGATGATATTTATGCGCACTGCCAACAATTAATGGATGCAGAGGTTGTCATTAACAGGCCCCCCAGAGATGGCTATATGGCCTTTATTCGTTCACCTGATAATATTTCGATAGAACTGTTGCAGTGTGGTGAGCCTTTAGAAAAAATTGAGCCCTGGGTTTCAATGGAGAATACGGGTGCCTGGTGATAAGTTTTCATGGCAAAAAGTTTTAATAGTTAGTACGCTTTCTTAAAAATGAATACACCACATCAGAAAAATAACACGTCTTGTTTATGTGAGCGTTTAGGCGAAAATTATTTCTTTTATTCTCAAGATGTTAATGGCAATTTTACTTTTGTCAGTTCTGGTGTAACCAGGCTGCTGGGCTATAGCGCGGAAGAGTTTTTAAATAATTACGCTACCTATCTGACAGATGCGCCTGAGAATTGTAAGGTTTTTGAATATACAGAACAAACAATTGCAGGAAATATTCAAGATGCATACGAGCTAGAGATCTATAAAAAAGATCAATCGACTTGCTGGCTGGAAATAAATGAGTTACCTGTTTTTGATGAGGCTAAACAAGTGATAGCTGTCGAAGGTATTGCTCGTGATATCTCTGAGAATAAACAATACGAACACACATTAAAAAAATTACTGCATCGAAATAAACAATATGACAACCTTCAAGCAGCGCTGGATGCAGCTCATGCGGGCACATTTAATTACGATGTTGTAAATGAAAAAACCTGGTGGGATAAAAAAAGCTATGACATATTTGATATAAACCAGCAGTCATACCCAAGCCCCTTCAATAAGTGGAAGTCACTTGCTTTAGAGGGCGATTGTGATGATGCCGAACAAGAATTTAGACAAGCATTAGAGAGTGATGAAACACATTTTGAACTGACATATAGGATAGAAGTAAGCTCGCACAAAATTCGCTGGATTAATGTTAAAGCACAAATAACTCGTAACAAACAGGGCCAGGCATTATGGGTTGATGGTTTGCATCTGAATATTACCAGTACTAAAGAGTTAGAAAATAGGTTGTTAGAGAGTGAGTTGAGATTTCGTAGTCTGGTAGAGAGTTCCCCTGACTGGATATGGGAAACCAATACTAAAGGTCATTATAGATATACCAGTCCTTATATTAAAGATCTCTTAGGTTATGAGCCTCAGGAAATATTGGGTCAAACGCTTTTTTCATTAATGCCTGGAGATGTTCGTCTTCGTCTAGTCCCTGTTTTTCAACGATACTTTAGAAAACAATGTTCATTTTCTGGCATAGAAAGTATTAATTTACATAAAAATGGATCTACTGTTTATATTGAAACTAATGCCTCCCCTATGTTTGATCTTGATGGTGAATTTACTGGGTATAGAGGCATTCATAGGAATATTACAGAACGAGTGATATCAAAAAAGCTTAAAGTAGAAAAAGAAATTGCAGAGCTGGCAAATACTTCTAAGTCTGAATTTTTGGCAAATATGTCACATGAATTAAGGACGCCTATGCATGCTATTTTAAGTTTTTCCCGATTTGGGGTTAATAAATTTAATACAGCGCCTGCAGAAAAATTGCTCTCTTACTTTGAGAAAATAAATCAAAGTGGAGAAAGGCTGTTATCTTTACTTAATGATTTGTTGGATTTATCTAAACTGGAAGCTGGGAAGCTTGAGTTTAACTTTAGCCAATATGATTTAAATTCTAGTTTAAAGCATGCGCTATCTGAATATGAGGGGCTGATAGAAAATAAGCAACTCAAACTTAATCTTATCAAACCTGAATGTGATACGAGTGCGTGCTTTGATAATGTAAAAATAACCCAGGTGATTACAAACTTCTTATCAAATGCGGTTAAATTCTCTGAAAAAGGATCGACTCTTTTAATAGATATTAAGGAAGATAAGCTGTTTTCTGATACGGGGAATATTCGGGCATTGAGATTGTCAGTAACGGACCGAGGTGTTGGTATTCCTGATAACGAATTAGAGACAATCTTTGATAAGTTTATACAAAGTAGTAAAACTAAAACTAATGCTGGTGGCACAGGGCTTGGTCTAGCGATATGTAAAGAATTTATTGAGGCTCATCATGGTAGAATATGGGCGGAGCATAATTCAAATAGTGGATCGACTTTTAACTTTGTAATCCCTTTAGAACAATCTAATCAAAAGTGATGAAGCAAGAACAAGAAAAAACGATAGAAACTAAAGACCGACACCCTATGATTACTTTAGGCATATTAACGGCTGGTACTCAAGTGGGGTCAGCCTTGATTCAGCGAATGGGAAGGCATCCTGTTTTACTTTTTGCAATGGGGGTGACTGCAGGGGTGTATACCTATAGAAATCGAAATGAAATTTTAGCGGAAGCCCAGCATTTAAAAGTAAAAAGTCAAAAAATATTATCTAAAGATAAATCAGACTTAAAATAACTGTAAAAAGAGCTAGTCAATAATTAATGAATTTATATAGTAAACATTGTTATCAGGTTGCTGTGTTTTTTTGTATGATTCTGCTTTCTTTCTCTGTTCATGCGTTTCAAAGCACGCTCAATCCCCCTCTTTTTCAAAATATTTTTTTCCCACTTTCTGTTGATGAGTCGTTACTGTGTACTACAGATAAAAATGGATATAATTCAATTGTCGATTTAAACAACACAATTGAATTCTACGAAAAAAATAACCCGCTTGAATTACGTAAGCATGCTGTAGCCGTATTGACTGACCATAGTGATCCTGAGCATGTGGAAGATCTTCAGGATTATAAAGAGGATTGCCAGCAAGCCTCTTCTATAGACCTGTGCATTTTAGAAAAGTATTGGGATAGTAGAGAGGCTGCATTATTGGCTCTTGCGCTTTTTTATGATACCAAAACAATTGTTAAGCATGGGGAAGACTATAAGGCTAGGCGCTTTACTATCGACCATTTAAGAGTGTTTGAAAAAGCAATTCGTAAAATCCCACCCTTCATGCGTAGATCAATCAGCAAAGCAAAGCCGATTAAAGAATTAGATAAAGTTATAAAAGACTTGGATAGTGAGGTACAAACACTTATTCAAGATGCTTTTCCTGAAGATTTTGCTACCAGCATTTGGTCAGATGATACCCACCCACTCACTTTTGTTCCCGGGGTTGGTTTTCAAAGCCAGGTTGTTGCTCAGGTTTACAATGGCCAAAATTTAATTATTTTTACCGTGAAAGCTTTTGATAAGGCAAAAGATGGACGTTTATATCGGGATATAGATTTACGGTATTTAGTTGATTTTAGAATTCCTATTATTGTGCATGAAATTGCACATACCATTGATAATTTTCACTTCTGGAATGGAAATGATGAGCTGTATTTTTTCTATCGATACAAAAAAATATCTAATGATAATCAGACCATTAAGTTGATTAACAATGCCAAACTCGCCTTATGGCCATCCAAATGGTTTGAAGCCTTTGAATACTTATGGGAAGTGAATGATGGTCGTTACGATGGGCAAACTCAGGAAAAGCTTGCAGAGTTGGTTGCGCAATATGTATTAATTCCTGAACGTCTGAAACAAAGCACGCCCGAAGCTTATGCCTGGTTACGTGATAGTGTGTTTAAAAAAATTGAATATACTGGTTACGATAGCTGTCCTGCACCGATTGTTATGCCTTTAACATGGTGGGAGCATTCAATTGCTAAACTTCTTGGTAGGTAGGGGCTAAATATCGCCTTTAGGTGGTTTATTTTGGGCATTCTATTCAAATAAATCCATCTGCCGATAATTTAATAATTGTAGGTGATTATTAAAGGATGACAAGCTAACACCGAGTAAGCGTACTTTACGCTGTCCTATTTCTGTGTTCTTTAATAAGCTTTCAAAAATGGGGGTAGAGTCCATCGACTCAGAAATTGAAAAAGCTAAGGTGCGGCTTCGGGTAATTTGTACAAAATCATGGTATTTGATTTTTATCGTTAAAGTTTGTGCTGTTAAATCTTTTTCATTCAACTTTTTGAGTGCTTTTGCTAATAGCTTTTGTAAGTGATTTAGGATCTCTGAGCGATCTTTAATATCTTGTTGAAAGGTTGTTTCAACCCCCACTGATTTGCTTTCTCTATGGTTGTTAACCAGACGATGATCAATTGCTCTGGCAATATTATGATAATGCTGCCCTGCTTTTCCAAAATGCTGGACTAAAAAACTAAGTGATTGTTGTTTTAGGTCCCATCCTGTTTCAATACTCAATGCATGCATCTTCTTTTCTGTTGCCTTGCCGATGCCATGAAATTTCCCCACGGCTAATCCTTCCACAAACTGCTCTGCTTGTTCGGGGGTAATCAAATAAAGCCCATCAGGCTTATCCATATCGGAAGCTATTTTTGCTAAAAATTTATTATAAGAAATACCCGCTGAAGCCACTAAGTTTGTTTTCTTTAGAATAGAACGCTTTATTTCTTTAGCTATTAATGTTGCTGAGCCATGATGAGATGAGTTGTCACTGACATCTAAATAGGCTTCGTCAAGAGACAGAGGTTCAAAAAGATCGGTGTATTCAGAAAATATTTGTCGAATCAGTGATGAAGCTTCCTTATAAGCCTGAAAACGAGGTTTGACGAAAATAGCCTGTGGGCATAAGCGGTAGGCTTGAGAGGAAGGCATTGCCGAATGGATGCCGAACTTTCGTGCTTCGTAGCTGCAGGTTGCAACGACACCGCGAGTATTAGGGGCACCGCCAACAATGATGGCTTTGTTTTGATATTCTGGGTGATCGCGCTGTTCAACCGCAGCAAAAAAAGCATCCATATCAACATGAATGATTTTTCTACATTGAGCAGGCATCAGGCAGTTTTCTATAAACTACTTTTTAATTTTTGGTAACTCTAGTTCTTCCGTTAAGCTCCAGTCAGAAAAAGGAAAGGGTAACTCATCGGTATTGTAAGTTAGGAATAATAAAATATGATACAAATAGGCAGAAAGGGTCTGCCCAAAATTAAGAATGTTTTGGTTTGGCGTTCCCGTTAATAAAGCAGAAGCTACTTGAAGTAATATCACTGCCCATAAAAGAATTCTTACCAGACCAACAATGACGCTAAAAACCAGCATAAAGAAAATACGTTTCCAGGTGCTGATTTTTTTTATATTATCGTTTATATCTTGTTGCATGGTGAAACCTGGCTGTTTGTTATTGACTGTAGGGCGGACTTCAGCCCGCCTTAAGAGCATCAAAGGCTATAAGCGGGGCGAGCCCCTTTAGCCTTTGTTCATTAAATCACGTAAATCAAGTGCTGAAGCATTGGCTCTGGCAATATAGTTTGCCATTGATAATGAATAGTTTGCAGTTATCCCAAAACCATTACCATTTAAAATCATCGGGCTAAGTATAGGCGTTAATGCGTTTTCCAAGGCACGAATCATATTATCCAGGGTGTTCATGGCTCTTTTATCTAAAATAATATCTTCAAAGTCGACTTTAATCGCTTGTAGAATATGTAATAAAGCCCAACTGGCACCACGCGCTTCGTAAAAAACATCATCAATTAATAACCAGGGTGTTTTTCCTACGCCTTTAGTGTATTCTTCTACATTTTGAGGGGCATTTTGTCCACTAGGGTCATAAAGAATGCCAGCGGCTCCTGCAAATCTGTCAGAACTTGCAGTTAATCGAGTTGATAGCCCTCCCAGACGTTTGATAATTACCTCTAAATAGGTCCATAAGTTATCAGAACGAGAGTAGAACTGGGCGCGTCTTTCTCCTTCAATAGGATTTTGCAAGCGTTTCATATATCTATGCAAAAACTTAACCCCTTTATCGTATTCTGATTCAGAAGACGGTAAAGCCCATGAATTGGGTTCATAGTAAAAATAAGGCTCGGCAACACCCAAGTCTTTATCTTCAACTGATTGTGATTGATCTCTAGCAAAGTGGTTTCTTAATGCTGTGGTACCATCACGTAACATAACTAATGCGCCATATTCCCAGCTACGAATATTATCTAAAAATACGCCTGGAGGGGCGACATCATTAGAAATATAGCCACCCGGTTTTTCCATCAACACTTCAGCCATATGCGCTAGGGTATTGGTATATACAAAGCCAATGGGCATATTATCCGAGCCGCTTTTTTCCATATAACGAACGGCTTCGTCTCTTACATCAAAAGTTTCAGGCTCATCCCCCCACCATATTCCTAGAACGAACAGAACAATAAGGGTTACACCAGCTAATGTTCCAAAAAACCAAAGAATTCCTTTTGATTTAGCATCTTCTGTGGCTGTAGTATCAGTCATTTTTTGGCTTCCTGGTTAAGATAAACATACTTAAATGTAAATAAAATTCTTATGAAAAATGTGCTTAATAATAACAGGTTTTAGAGTCAATCAGTTTTCTTTTTTGCTCGAGGATGGGCTTTATCATAGACCTTTGCCAAATGCTGAAAATCCAGATGAGTATAAATTTGCGTAGTACTGATATTACTATGCCCTAAAAGTTCCTGTACGGCCCTAATATCCTGACTCGATTCGAGCAGATGACTGGCAAAAGAATGTCTTAACATATGGGGGTGTACATGCTCCGACAAGCCATTTTTTTTACCCCAGCGCTGTAACCTGAGCTGAATACTACGCTGACTTAAACGCTTACCCTGCTTTGATGTAAAAATAGCAGAATCCTGACTATCTGTACGGTAATTCAACCATTTATTTAATGCTAAGAGCGCCTTGCTGCCAACAGGCAAGTTACGTTGTTTGCCACCTTTTCCATGCAAGACCTGGATGGTTTTAGAGGATAAATCTATATCTGCAATATTTAAGGCGGCTAACTCACTTAGCCGTAGCCCAGAAGAGTAAAAAAGCTCAAACATTGCTAAATCACGTATTTCCAAAAAGGAATCAGGCGCACTTTCTAATAACCCGGTGATTTGATCAACATCAAGTACTTTAGGTAATTTTCTTTCTTGTTTAGGCGCTTTTACATGTCGGGCAGGATTACTATCAAACTGCTTTTTTTTTAATAGATAAGTATAAAAACTACGGCTTGCAGAAAGTTCACGTTGCAGTGATTTGCTGCTAATCCCTTGCTTATGACGAGCGGCAATGTGATTTCGAATATCTATAGATTTCACTTCTTGCCAATGCTGAATTTCATGTGCGGCACAATAGCTTAGCAAATGATTAATATCACGCCGATAGCTTTTTAAGGTATGCAGGGATAGCCTTTTTTCAAATTCTAAATATTGAAAAAAATCAGCCAGCATCTGTTTAGCATCTGAGGTCATAATCAAATCAGTTTGTAGAGACGTAGCATGCTACGTCTCTACCTTATTAATCTAGAAGTGCAATTACGCGGGTACCAATGACTTCACTCATCTGAGTCAGAAATAAATTGCCCATACTGTAATGAAACCTGGACTCTTCCCGACTCCCAATGGCTATCAAACCTTCCAGTTCTGTAAATACCATGGGAATAATGGCACAAGACTTTATTTCTGTTGCCGCATCAGCAAATAAGAATTTTGCCTGCGCTAAAGTGGGTCGACCACATTTAGGTTGATTAGTCGTCAATTCCTGGATAAAGTGTTGTAAATTCTCATTATCTAGCGCTACATAGACATCACTGTCGTAGTTGCCCGCATCGGCCCGGATAATTCGTACTGCAGAAAAGTCGGTTAAAAAACACTCCTTAAAGACTTTATCAAGATTGATAACAACTTCATCAATCGTTTGAGCTTCCATCAATGCCAGTGTTAACTCATGCATTTGACTAAAAGTAATATCATTATCTTTAGCTATTTCTATTAATGCGGTTAATTGATTTTCCAGTTCTTGATGCTTGCTTCTAAAAATTTCTAATTGCTTAGAAATTAAAGATACTGCATTACCACTAGGGTGTGGAATGCTCAAATTTTCTAGCAGGGCTAGGTGCTGATGAAAAAACTCAGGGTGTACTTGCAAATAAGCCTCAACCTGAGCGGGGCTAAGGTCAGTTTGTTCTACAGTGTTTTCATCACTCATAATTCTATTTGTCCTTCAAAAACAGATATTGCAGGGCCTTTCATAAAAACAGCCTGTCCTCTTCCTGCCCAATTGATTAATAATTTTCCGCCAGGCAGTTCCACACAAACATTTTCTTGCTCTAACAGCTGTTGCTCTATTCCTATAACAACAGCAGCACAAGCGCCACTACCACAGGCTAGTGTTTCTGCAGCGCCTCGTTCATAAACTCGCAATTTAATATATTGCCTGTTTATAATTTGCATGAAACCAATATTAGCTCTTTCTGGAAAAAAAGCATGACTTTCTAAGCTTTTACCCAACTCAACAACGGCTGCAGTGCTTATATCATCAACTTGAATCACTGCATGGGGGTTACCCATTGAAACCG
>ENA-OSET01002075-OSET01002075.1-sediment-metagenome-genome-assembly--contig:-NODE-2075-length-19780-cov-4.100086_pt1 | contig 19780 bp, 16 predicted proteins | sample MGYA00237882_ERZ534229 | MGnify/ENA primary metagenome ERZ534229 (study PRJEB26408, sample SAMN06266212) | sediment metagenome | isolation source: Hudson Canyon methane seep mesocosm | place... | reverse complement strand
CGGCGATGGTAGTGTGTTGATGAGCGGTCAAGAAATGTCTGTCGCGAGAGAGCACAATCTAAACATTCTTTTCGTCATTCTTAACGATGCTCACTTGGGCATGATTAAACATGGGCAGCGTTTAGGTGGAGCAGAAAATATAGGTAACGTGTTGCCCGAAGTCGATTTCTCGCTGCTGGCACGATCTATGGGTGTTCAGAGTCATCGTATCAATAATATCTCGGAGCTAGAGGCCATTAATGTTGACGGTATATTTTCGAGAGGCGGGCCTTGCGTGTTAGATGTCATGATTGATGCCGAGGAAGTACCACCTATGGGAAGTCGAATGAAAGTGCTCGCCGGAGGCGGTGGTAGCGCAGGTAAAAAAGGTCAATTCTCATTGGATATATTGGGGGTCGCAACTGATGGCTAAGCGTCAAGTGTACTACTCAGATTTTTGGGAAGAAGAAGCAGAAGATGACAACCCTTTTGCAGCCAAAGCTGCATTCTGTCATGGCTATGACGTCTATGGTGACATACTCGAAAAAGCCACGTGGTTTGAATACCTCTATTTGATGTTCAAGGGCGAGCGGCCAACCAAAACCCAAGCGGCTTTATTGGAGAAAGTTGCTATAGCGTTAGCGAATCCAGGGCCAAGAGAAGCAAGCGTCAGGGCTGCAATGAATGGTGGGGTGGGTGGTTCAACGCATGCGGCTTCATTAATGGCGGCCTTGGCGGTTGGGGCGGGGCAATATGGTGGCAGTCATGAAGTATTTATTACTATCAAGTTATGGGGAGAGTGTAGGTTTGATTTAGAAAAGTGGAAGAGTCGGCTTACCAACCCGAATGATGATGTCAGAGCTGATATTTGGTTGCCGATCGAGCACGGACCAGGGTTTGACCCTAATGGCGTAAACTGCCCAAGCGTCACTTTGCAAACCCTAAAAGCTCTTGAGTCGATTAGGTCTGGTGGTGCACTGACCTGGTTGTCGGAGAATAGAGTGCAATTAGAAGCACACTTAGGCTACCCATTAGCTATTTCAGGCGTTGTAGCAGCAGCTTTATACGACTTGGGTTTCAATGATCATCAAGCAACTATGTTATATCTCATACTTCGTCTTCCTGGTGCTGCTGCTCATACTATTGAGCAGCGTGAAATGGGTTGGAAGAAATTTCCTTTTTATGCCGAGAATATTGAACTAATAAATGATCCTGGGCCTAAAGGTATCCCAAATATTGAGGCTTTTGGATTATGAGTATTAAAGACTTGTTGGATGGTGAAGATAGGTTAAGCACTACGATGGGAAAGGCATTTTTGTGCGAGCGCGCAGTTATGAGAGGAAAGGATATTCATAGCGAGTTGGGTCATTTAGATTGGTTTCGTATGAATTTATTTAGTATTACAGGGCGGGAATTTAGTGCTGAACAAGTGCGATTGTTGAATTATTTTTGGGTAGCAACGAGTTATCCTGATCCTAGTATTTGGCCTAATCATGTCGCATCACTGGCGGGCTCTGTGAGGTCTACGGTCTCACTTTCGATGATTGCCGGAATGGCTATTTCTGAGGCTTCTATTTACGGTCGACGTCCTGAAAGGAGGGCGCTAGATTTTTTTTACAGAGCTAGTGCTAGTGTCGATAATGGGAACTCTCTAGAGATGATAATTTCGCAAGAGCTTGAATCTCGGGGAATTATTTATGGCTACGGTCGTCCTCTGGCAAAAATTGATGAGCGAATACCGCATACTTTAAAACTGGTCGAAGAGCTTGGGCTAGATAACGGAAAACACTTCAGAATGGCGTTAGATATATATAAGCATCTAAAAAGTAGGCTTGGACTATCTATGAATATAGCGGCTGTTAATACTTCTCTGGTCGCTGATATAGGTTTGACTGTTGAAGAATATCAGCAGTTTTTAACGCCCTGTTTTGTGACAGGAATGGCGCCTTGTTACATAGAGGCTAGAGACAAGCCAGAGGGTGGTTTTTTCCCTGTAAGATGTGAAAGTATTGTGAGTGACAACCCCAAGAGGCGTCAGTGGAGCTAGTCAATTTGCGAATTATAATAGCCCAGTGAGTGAGGTGCTATCGTCTCACTCACTGTATTAACATAAGGCTTAAAATTTATAAGATAGCTCTGCGTATACATTCCTACCCGCTTGCGGGAAATCGCTAGCAACCCCGCCAATTGGACTGATGGGGCTAGGCTCGATGACTTTTCGATCAAAGAAATTACGAATAGAGAGGGATATATTTAAATTGGTCACGACGTTTAACTGCTTAACCGTTAAATCAATTGTTGTGTAATGTTTAACGTCCTCTTTTCTCCCTGTATCTTTATCTTCTTCGGGTACCCTTTTCTGTGTACCTACCCAGTTAAGTTGAGGAGATATTTGCCACTTATCGTCAGTCTTCCATTCTGTTCGAATATAAATTTGATGATTTGGTGCATCGCCTACGTCTTCGTTGCTATCGTTATCTTCTGATTTTTGGTAAGCGTAATTAGCAAGAATTCTTAGATTTTGATCTGGCTGATAATTAACCTCAAATTCTGCACCATAGCCTGTTCTATCGCTGGTATTTTGAGATTGTTTGATGCCGCCAGAGGGTACTAACGTGATCAAGTCTGCGATTTCATAATAATAGGTGTTAGCGGTGTAATTGAGTTTAGAAGATACTTGATGGGAAAATGCAAATTCATAGGTATCTATTGTTTCGGGCTCTAAGTCAGGGTCGCCTAAGTTAACCGGGTTGCTGGTGACAAATAATTCAGTAATTGACGGTGCTCTAAAGGCGCGTCCGTATAATATTTTTGTAGTGATTGCGTTGGTGGTTGCCCAGACTAGGGCTAGTCTTGGGTTGGTGGTATCGCCAAAGTCAGAATAATGATCGTAACGGATGCCTGATGTTAGTTGCCAGTTATCGCTAAGTTGCCATTCGTCTTGAGCAAATAGGTGATAGTTTGTTCTGGTTTTTTCGGGAAGCCATACTTCATTGGTATCGCTAACATCAACTAGGCCTTCAGCCTTTGCAGGGAATGAGACAACATTTCCGGGGCCTATGACCGTGTCAAAATTCTTAGACTCGGTAACTTCGAAAATATCCCCCCAAAAGGCACCAGTACCAAAGCGAACTATATGATTATTGAAGCCCTGATAAGCAGCACTTAAGTCAAAGCGGGTATTTTCTTCTTTAAATCCAGGGTTGCCGATAAAACCTTCATCAAAATCTGGACCAAATATAAAAGGAGGCGCTAAGATAATGTTCTCTTCAACCTGTTGCGTATTTCTGTAATAACTCACTCTACTTTCAATGCTTAGGTCCGGTGTTAAGTCATCTAGCGTATAGGTATAATCAAGGTTAAAGCGCTGGCTTGAGAATCGACCACTTGGGTCAAGTATCGGTAAAACACCGACACCTGTACCTATATTGTCTCTGTCTTGGAGTCCTAATCTTAAATGAGAATTTTTATACGTAATATCTAATCTAGATTCGATCATGTCGTTGGTTTGCGTGACGGGGCCAGTATTACCGATGACATCAGCATCAACAATTTCTTGCTGTCCATCGCTGGTCTCATATTCAAGTGTAAAAGCGACATCAAAACCATTGTAGCTTCCTCCATGTTCCAACCAGCTAGCTTGAGTGTTAAAACTGCCTGCTCTAATACCCGCATGTGTGCCATTAATATCTTTACGGCTTTTAGTGATAATGTTTATGATACCTGCATAGGCATCTGCCCCGTGCATGGCCGAACCTGGTCCGCGAATCACTTCAATACGACTGATCGATTTAACTGGCATCCCAGCCCTAACATTGCCTCTGTTTCCAAATACGAGGTTAGTAATAGGGATGCCATTAATAAGCATTAAAGTTTGAGCATTAAAAGCAGACGTGATGCCGCGGATATTATACTTTGCGGAATACCCTTGGTCTGACGTGCCAACATGCAAGCCTGGTATTGTTTCAAGTACTTCGTCAATATCTATCGCACCCATAGCAATAATATCTTTAGCCGTGATAACAGTGGCTACAGCTGCTGCTTTATCGAGTGGGGTTGAGGTACCTGTAGCAAGGCTGGTAAACCTAACTTGCCCTAAATCTTCTAGCGACATATCCCACATTGATTCAGGTTCATCATTTGCGTAGGCCGGTAGGGGCATTAGCAAGGTGGATGTCATTAAGCTAGGTAAAATGAAGGCATTTAATTTTTTCAGAGCCGATAGTTTTTTTGTCTGCTTCATCATGTTGATTCTTCCTAGTAGGAAAGTGGAACAGTTTGATGCTGCGCGTTTGAGCGTAGCGCCAAATTTTCTTATTATTTTAGATCTGCTCACGGCGACTGAAGTTGCCAATATGGTGTCGCCTATGAGTGTTTTACTATTGAGTAGAAAACGCTATTCAATTACTTCAAGGGCCCTGGTCTTTCAATGCCGTAACCTTGTGCAAAATCAACCCCTATCTCTTTTAGCGCTTGTGCAGTTGCTTCGTCTTCAACAAATTCAGCAATTGTTTGTAGGCCTGCAGCGTGGCTAATGCCGTTGCACGCTTCGACAATACTCCTATCAATAGGGTCGTTCAATAGATTTAGTACAAAGCTACCGTCAATTTTTAGGTAGTCGACAGGAATTCTTTTTAGATAAGAAAAAGAGCTCATTCCTGCGCCGAAGTCATCTAGTGCAAACTTGAACCCTTCGTCTCGAATATCAGAGATGAATTTAACGGCTTCTTCTAGATTATCAATCGCCACCGTTTCGGTAATTTCGAGGCAAATTCGATTGGGTTTGATCTGATATTTTTTGAGCAGTTCTCGGACATCTTTAAAAAAAGATTTGTCGCTGAGTGTCTTGCCCGATAGGTTGATGAAGAAGGTGCCTTCTTCTTTTTGGCCAAGGCCAGAGTCTGACAGGTATTTGAATGCGTGTTCGATGACCCAGCGATCAAGCTTAGGCATTAGTTTGTATCGCTCTGCGGGTGGAATAAATTCACCCGGAAAGATGAGCTTGCCTGCTTCCATCAATCTAACCAGAAATTCGCCGTGAATACCTGACTCTTTATTCTGAAGGTGCTTCATTGTTTGAAAATGAAGTACAAACCGGTCTTCTTGAATGGCTTGCTTTATTTTGCCGACCCAGTGCATTTCGTTTCGGCGGTGAATATACTCGGGGTCGCTTTCGTTAAACCACTGAATGCCGCCTTGACCTTTTTCTTTTGCGACGTGGCAGGCTAGATCTGCGCAAATCATGACGCTTTGTAGTGACTGGGTATTGTCTTCTATCTCAACTAAACCAATGCTGATACTGGTTGAGAAAGGTTTGTCTTGCCAGGTGAACTTGAGCTCTTTAATACCGTTTTGAATGCGTTCTGCCAAACTGTATGCTTGGTTGCGAGTAATGTCGTTAAGAAGTATGCCGAACTCATCTGCGCCTAATCGGGCCAAGGTGTCTGTATTTTTGGTTTGGCATAGTAATACCAGTGTAACTTGTTTGAGTAATTCGTCTCCGGCGTCATGGCCGCAGGTGTCATTGATGATTTTAAACTGGTCAAGATCAAGGGTCATGACAACATGACTATTTTGTCCGATCAGGTTGTTGCTGAAGACGTTATCGAGGCATTTTTCAAAATATTCTCGATTGGATATACCGGTTAATTTGTCATGGTGAGATAAATGCTGGAGGTTTTCTTCAGCCTGACGTTTTTCATGCCGGGATTCGTTCTCTCTTATTTCTCTTTCAATCGCAGGAATCAGTCTTGCGAGACTATCTTTCATTACATAGTCTTGCGCGCCATTTCGCATAGCTTGTATGGCGTCAGGTTCTGATATTTCACCGGATACGATGATTACTGGCAGGTCAGCATTGTGCTTATGTATGGTTGTCAGAACTTCTTTGGATGAATAGCAGGGCATATTGTGGTCTGAGATGACAATATCCCAGTCACCGTCATGAAGGGCTTCTTGCAAGGAGGTGTCTGAATCGACTCTTTGGTGTTTGATTTCAAGACCATTACGTTTTAATTCACGTAAAAGTAATATTACGTCGTCTTCTGAGTCATCAACGATTAAAACATTATACATACGGCTCTTTCTTGTTCTGTAGCAAGGTGCTGAAATAGTAACTAGTTATTTTCATAGTCAAAAAGAATAATTATTTATTCTAGAGAACACTAGGTAACTTTTTGTAAGTCTTTATTTTAGTCTAGGGTAAAAATACGCTAATACAACGAGGTAGTTAACTATTTTTAGATAAATCCACTTCTTTAACGAAACCGGTGCCATTGTTTGAACTTGGTGGGAATAAGGTGAAGAAAAACGTTGCCCCTTCTCCTATTTTTGATTCAGCCCAGATCTTTCCATGATGGCGTTCAATAATTCTTGAGACGGTCGCTAGGCCAATGCCTGAACCTTCAAATTCGTCGGGCGAGTGTAGGCGATTAAAGGGCTTAAACAGGTTGCCGGCAAACTTCATATCAAAGCCTGTTCCGTTGTCCGATACAAAGAAAACGTTAGAACCCTGGTGGAGTGTATACCCAACAGTAATTTTACTGATGTCTTTCTTTCGACTGTACTTCCACGCATTGCCTATGAGGTTGTCGAGTAAAATCTCGACTAACGATGCGTCGCCTTTGGCGGGTATATTGGGTTGAATTTCAATTTTGACGGTTCTTTCGGGTTCTTGTTTGCTCATGTCGGCAATAATGTCGAGACTCAATTTCGATAGATCAATACTTTCTTTGACCAATTCTTGTCGTGTGACTCTAGACAGCTGCAGCAAATTAGTAATGAGTTGAGACATCTTGAAGCTACCGACTCGAACTCTGGTTAAGTAGTCGTGTGCGGTGTCGTCTAGTTGGTCACCATAGTCTTCTTCAAGGGCTCTGCTGAAACCTTCTATGATTCTCAATGGTGCTTTTAGGTCATGAGACACGGAATAACTGAAGGCTTCTAACTCTCGATTGGCAATCGCGAGTTCTTTGGTTCGTTCGTATACTTTTTGTTCAAGGTCGTCTGTGTGTTGTCTTATTAACTCGTTTTGATCAGAGATGGTTTCGAGCATTGTGTTGAATGCGCTGACTAATTCTCCGATTTCATCGTCGTTATGTTTTTCTGCTCTGCGCGAGTAGTTATGATCTCTAGTGACGGATTGAGCAATACTTTGCAGTTGGAATAGTGGGTCAGAAATAAAGCGTTGAATATAACGTGAGAAAAAGAAGGCGGCTATCAGTATCGAAATTGATAAGCTTAAAACCGATGTTATCGTCGCTACAATTTCTGTCCTTAGTTTTTCGGTCGAGGTGCGAATGTAGATTAAACCTTCTTCTTGGTTGTCAACTAGAATAGGTTCAGAAACATGGAAGTCATTTTCGATGAAGCCAGTCTGTGTCAACTCAGGTGAGTCAGGGCATAATAGTGCTTTTTTATTCAGTTCGTAACTCGCTAGTAGTGCGCCCTCAGCATTATAGGTACAGCCGATTTTTACGCCTTCGTGTAGTGACAAGCTAGAGATTGTTTCGCCCAGGGCATAACTATCTGCGAATAATATCGCCGCGTTACTTCTATCCGCGATTATTTTAGTGATAGTGGTGAACTCGTCAGACATTTGCTGTTTGAAGGTACTATAACGTTGATAGATGAGTAAGGAGCTCAGTACGAGTACGGTAGACAAAGTGATAAACATGATAAACATGGTTAGCTTTGTTTTTATGGGGAAGTCTCTAAAATTTATCATAATTTATTTGACCACCTGGTTTGCTAGTTCAAGTAGTTTTGAGCTAATGGTGAGTTGGTTATGTGTGGCTTTGCCTAGGTTTATGTCGAATCGAATAACATTGCCTAAGGTTACGAAGCCTATCGTTCCTCCCTGTACTGCAAAATTTGGAATACTGCTAACGGTAAGAGTGGGTGATTCGCCTAATTCGGTGATGATGTCGCTTAGGAATTTTTCTTCAGATGTCCCGATGAATAGAACGGTACATTGGTCGCTGGGGCTTAACGTTGAAATCGTTTTTACATGCAGTGAACGGCCGTGTATAGGTCTTTGTTCAAGTAGTTTGAATTTATCGTTGCCAGGGTCTTCGCCCAGAAGGCACAAGCGAAATTCCGTTTCGTCTGTTAGCTCTGTTGGCCACGAAATGAATTTGATGAAATTATATAAATATGCTGCTTTCAGGTCATGTATTGATTTGGCAGAACAAACGGCGCTGAGAGCGAGGATGGACAAGCCAAACAATATATGAGGCAGTATTTTATTGTTTAAGTATCTAAGCATTGATCCAGTGCATGGGCGGAACACAAGAGTTACGCAAATAGTTTTGGTTATAAGGTTGTACGAACTTATATTTATTTTACTGAGTCGTCAAACTTTACCGTTAGACTGTTGTTTTCTTATCTGATGAAGCGACTTTTAAAACTGTTGCCTGTGAAGTTTAACTTTATAACTCGATGGACCGGCAGATTGTTTTGTATGTATTTGTTAAAGCGTTTTTACCTAGCGTCGGGTGTTGATGCTTGTTCGAGTTTGTCTTGATGATCAACTCCTGCCGTCAGAATTAAAATGGCTTGTCACAGACGCTTACAAATTGTTCTATTTTGAAACCTGTTTATGTGATCTGTAGACCGTTCATATATGCCTATATGACTACACTAGTATATTCAACTTTTGTATTTAGGATCATCGTGTGCCAATTGCTACAAAGCTCCATCAGTTTTTTAAAGAGAAGAAACTCTTGCATCAATCGTTACACCATTCTAAAAGTGATCATTTAGGTCACGCTATCGAGTTAGCTAATGCTTCTCCAGAAGTAAGTGCCAAGTGTATACCCCTTATTGATAAGTCTGGGCCAGCTGTGGCGGTTATTTCATTCTTGGCCGATCTGGATTTGGATATTATCAATCAAACGTTTAATCGTCATTTTCAATTTTTAAACGATGCGACGGCCGGTAAACTGTTCAACGATTGCGAGTCTGGGGCAATACCCATTTTTGCTATGGCTTACGGGCTTCCGGTAATTGTTGATGAAGACTTGCTTAATCACGATCATGTATTTTCTGCTAGCGGTTGTTCGAGCACATTATTGAGGGTGCCCGGTTCGGCTTTTCGTGTTGCGATGACTGGCGCGATAAAAGGAAAGATATCTAAGTGGCCGCAGGTTAGTCAGATTAGTATTGGTGATGCTTTGTGTGCGAGCTCGGGCAATATGTCTATTGATGTTGTCGCAAAAAAATTACAAAAATTATATCAATTACCACCGATGCCAGAGACTGCAATTCGTATTATGCATTTGGTTGCAGATCCTGAGTCTGATGTAAATCAGCTATCGAAGTTAATCGAAAGAGATCCTAGTTTGTCTGCGCAAATTATGCGGTATGCTAACTCGGCACTTTTCAACTATCGCGGGTCGCTCAACAGTATTAAAGATGCGGTTAATAAAGTACTTGGATTTGATCGCGTATCTCAGCTTGCAATGGGAATTGCCGCCTCAAAAGCATTTCATATACCCGATTCTGGCCCGTTTGGAATAGACGCATTTTGGACTCATGCATTATACGCTGGTGTATTTGCACAAGGTTTGGCGCTGATGGCGAATCCAGACTTGGCCATTGACGAAAACGAAGCCTATATGGCGGGACTATTGCACAATTTTGGTATATTGCTTATAGGGCACTTGTTTCCCCCTGAGTTCAAGATGCTTAACAAGCTTAGAGAATCGGACGCTGACGCGAGTATGTTTGAAATAGAGCAGCAAGTATTTGGAATGGGCGGGGCGCAAGAATTTATTTCGCTCGGTCATGGCACGATAGGCGCTATTTTACTAAAAATGTGGGGGATGAAGGATTCTGCGGTTAAGGCGGCTGCAATGCATCACAATTTTCACTATCAAGGAGAAAGCGAGCATTATGTTTGTTTGGTCCAGTTGGCTAACTATTATTTATCACAATATGGTATTGGTGACGAATGTTGTAATGTTGATCCAGAGGTATTGCTCGGTAAACTTGGAATTGACGGCGAGCGTGCGAGTGTGTTGGTCGAAACCTCGATAGCACAATGCCAAAGCCTTGACGGCTTGATATGCGAAATGACGGCCTGAGTATTTACTTCCCTTATTCTCAGGCTTCCACTAACACCCTCTTGGTCGTATAATGCTGCGTCTTGTTGATCGCAGAATTCAAATACACCGATCCAATGCATATGATTATCTATTCTTAGTGCTCTTTTAACTTGTTGATAGTTAGGTGAAAACTCGGAAGTTTAGGGCTGGCTTGTTACATTGTCCGTATAGGAATAGATGGGTTGTCGCGTTGGCGAAGTCGCTCAGATTTACATACGTTATCTGAGTTTGGCATTTTAGATACTTGCAAATTCAAATTAGGGGAGCAATCCATATATGAAATTAATCTTGTTAGGCGCACCCGGTGCCGGTAAAGGCACTCAAGCCCAATTCATGTCAGAAAAATATAATATTCCGCAAATCTCGACGGGAGATATGTTAAGAGCAGCCGTCAAAGCGGGCTCACCTTTGGGAATCAAAGTAAAAGAAGTTATGGCTTCTGGTGGTTTGGTTTCAGATGAAACGATTATTGAACTGATCGATGAACGAATTAAACAAGACGATTGTGAAAACGGTTTTTTGTTTGATGGTTTTCCGCGAACAATTCCTCAAGCTGAAGCCTTGAAAAAGCAAAAGATTAATATCGATGCAGTGGTAGAAATTAGTGTTCCTGACGAAGAAATCGTCAACCGTCTTAGTGGTCGACGTGTTCATGAGAATAGTGGTCGTATATATCACGTTGAGCATAACCCACCCCAGGTGGCGGGTAAGGATGATCTCACGGGAGAAACTCTTATTCTACGTGAAGATGATGAGGAAGAGACTATTCGTAAGCGTTTGTCTGTTTATCACTCTCAAACGGCTCCCTTGGTCGAATACTATTCTTCTTGGTCTGTTGAAGGCGGAGACGAAGCACCTAACTACGTAAAAGTAGATGGTGTTGGACAAATGGATGAGATTAAAAACCAGATAGTTCAGGGCTTAGACCTGTAGTTGCTGATTAAATTTGACTGATACTAATAATGATAAAGCCGGGCAATCCCCGGCTTTCTTTTTGATTCAATCCTATGCCAAATATTCTTGCCCTAGATACGTCGTCTGAAAATTGCTCAGTTGCCTTGTACTCGTCCGATAAAATGAGTTCAGATAGCGAGCATGCGCCTAGAAATCATACTCAGCGAATTTTACCTATGGTGAAGTCAATTATTGCGGATAGAGGTTTGACGCTTGAGCAGATTGACGCCGTTGCGTTTGGCTGTGGTCCTGGGTCCTTTACTGGGGTCAGAATTTCGACCGGTGTGGCACAGGGCTTAGCGTTTGGTTTGGATTGCCCGGTCTTTCCGGTTTCGAATCTAGAGGCTTTGGCAGTACAAAGCTTTCGAAGAACTGGTGCTAAGAATATTCTGGTTGCGTTAGACGCTAGAATGGATGAAATATATTGGGGGCAATTCAACATAGCGCTGTCAGATTCGGACGATTCAATCATCGTGTCGACTAATTCTGGTGAGCATGTCTGTGGTCCTGAAAGTATTGATCTCTCGGTTATAGATGTAGAAAGCGACTTAATTGGGGTAGGGAAGGGAATGGCATATTTGGAGCGGTTTCCTACTGAACTTCAGAAAAATATTTCAGCCTATCATGTTGAGTTTGAGCCAGATGCAGAGGCTATTTGCGAGTTAGCAATGAATGCTTTTATACGAGGTGATCAAGGTCGAATATCAGGAGCGATGCCTTCGTATGTACGAGATACGATTACTTGGAAAAAATTACCCGGTCGCGGCTAACGTGATTGTAAACACGGAATCAACATAATGACTTGGACAGAAGCTGTCATTCTTGCTCTAGTGCAAGGGTTAACTGAATTTTTGCCAATTTCTAGCTCGGCACATTTGATACTTCCGTCTCAAATATTAGGCTGGAGCGACCAAGGGTTGGCGTTTGACGTAGCGGTGCATGTAGGGACATTGTTCGCAGTGGTGCTCTATTTTAGGCGTGAGGTCGGTCAATTGAGCTACGCTTGGTGTCGCAGCATCACCGGACATAGCCAAACTCAAGACAGCCGCTTAGCTTGGTTGATCATACTCGCTACAATTCCTGCGGGAGTTGCTGGTTTGTTACTGAATGATTTTATTAGTGAGAACTTACGTTCTATTTCTGTTATCGCGACGACCACAATTGTGTTTGGTGTTGCACTATTCTTGGCTGATCGTCGAAGTGGCCGGAATCTCGATATCTACTCTATTGGAGTTAAGGCAGCCGTCATTATTGGTGTTAGCCAAGCCCTAGCATTGATACCAGGTACATCTCGTTCAGGTGTGACAATGACTGCTGCGTTATTTTTGGGTTACTCAAGAGATGCAGCTGCTCGGTATTCTTTCTTATTATCTATTCCGCTAATTACCGCAGCAGGTTTATTAAAAGGGATGGAGCTTGTTGAGTCCGGTAGTGAAAACGACTGGTTCTTGGTGATTTTAGGTTCTGTAGTTTCTTTTATTAGCGCTTATATCTGTATACATTGGTTCTTAAAACTCTTAGAAAAGATTGGTTTTATGCCCTTTGTTATTTATCGACTTTTGCTAGGATTCGTATTGCTGGCGCTCATGGTCTTTTCTAGCTAAGATATGGCAATAGTTTGCATAATATTGGGAGTCCTCAAATGGACATTTCAAACTCTCTAATACAGCCTGGCGTACAGAATACGCTAACGGTTAATCGAGACAAAAATCAGGATCTTCCTGAAAATTCTGGTCGACGTGTTCCTGAGCGCGCCTCGAAACAAGAAGAGAGTAGCGACCCTGAGTTATTGGAAAAAGTAAGCAACGAAAAGCAAGAAAATCGCATACAGCGTGATAACGCAATCGAATCGGCTTCGTTAAGAACACAACAAGCCGTGAATAGTTATCAAAGCACGATTGATGCAGCCCAGGAGTTCGAACAGGGTGAATTGGTAGGCATTGATCTTTATATCTAGTGAATCGCATCTTTTGAACTCTCATCTAAGTAATTTACTTTGCATTCATATCGCAAACGGTATCGAGTACTGTGAGGCTGAACTTCTAGCCAATCGTCTCAAACTCTCTTTTTTTAAAGAAGCCGACCGAACTCTGAGCGATATTTCTGAGTTTCCGTACGTGTTGTCCTATACGCATAATTCTCTCAATATAATTCAAACTACTAAGGGGGCTCCTGGTCCAGTCAATGCAAGCTTTGTAGGGGGGAAAACAGCGCATCGATTAAATTTCGGTGGTGGCAAAGGGCAGATGATCGCGAAAGCGGTCGGCTTGAATAAAGGGGTTCAACCTACCATTCTAGATGCGACAGCCGGGCTTGGGCGTGATGCCTTCGTAATGGCATCGTTAGGTTGTGACGTGTTGATGCTCGAACGTTCTCCTGTGGTCTCTGCATTATTGGCTTTCGCCCTAGAAGAGGCAAAAAGTAGTGTTGTATTCGATATTGTCTCTCGGATGTCATTAATTAACGAGAACGCGATTGATTGGTTAGATAGTCAGGCCGAAAGCGTTGCAGATGTTATCTACCTTGACCCAATGTACCCACATAGAGACAAGTCTTCATTAGTAAAAAAAGAAATGCGTTTGTTTCAGGACATCGTTGGTGAAGATATGGATGATGCTCGTCTACTTGAGGCGGCATTAGACAAAGCGGCCTATCGCGTAGTGGTTAAACGGCCCAGAAAGGGAGACATCATTGACGGAGTGCAACCAAGTTTTCAGCTTTTGGGTAAGAGTTGCCGGTACGATTTATATACCCTCAAGCGAATTGAGGATATCAAGGCAAGAATCTAGCTTAAATTATCCGCAGTATTACGCTACGAGCAGCTTGCAATTGCGCCTTTGCCGACACCTTCGTATGCTTTGACTCGATAATGATTATTGTTCTGTTTTGCCAAGCATGCACTCGCAATATGTTGTGCGATGAGCTCAACGGTAGAGTCACTGTCAATGATATACACGCGTTTGGTCGGTAGGGTGACGCTGAACTTACCTTGTTGGCTGGTATAGCAAAATGTTGTGTGCGCTTTTCCGTCAATTTCGCGTTCGTCGCTTATGTCTTCTCTAGTGCCAATATATATGTTTCGGAAACAGGCTGACCAATAATCTTCTAGGGTTGTATTTCGTTTATGGTTTTCGTAAATTTCTATTCTTGACCTGTGACCGTGAACGATACGCTGGCAGTTTCCGTCGTGTTTTTTTAATCCGTGACTGTAATGATAATAAGCACCGTCTATGGATTCTTGTGATAACTTAATCTGCACCTTAGAAACGTTATTTGGTAGAGCGTCTAATATAATTTCTTCTAAATAAGTCGCAATTGACTTTGGGTTGATGGTCTTCACATCTAGAATCAACACTGAATCTTCAGGTGAGATGTGCTGGTAACTGCCCATAACGTTGGTCCAGTTTAGCTCGCAGTTACCGTTTTCTGATGAAATCTCAAGGCATTTGACGTGCTTGGATATCACAAAGCGATGGTCCATCTCTTGATCAATAATTGACTTGATCTTCTTTTTGACATGACCAAAATCAAATACCATTCCCTGATCATCAAGCTCGCCTGAGAGTTCGATATCAACAATCCAACTTTCTCCTAATATTCCTCTTTGGGAGTCGAAATAAGAGAAGTCGATTACGCTTAGATTTTGTACAAAAAGCTGGTTCATTTATTAGCCTAACATCCATTCATGTGTCTTAGTCGCGCATAGTCTACCAAAAACCGAAGAGGTCATGCTTCTGGTTTTTGTCTTTTTGTAACATATTGCAGTTTTGCCTTGTTAAATCAATCAATTGGATTAGCCTTAATAGACTAAATGAGAAATAGTAACGCATACTTGAATTGATGACTGATAACAAAACCAACCTTAATCAGATAGACCTGTTGTTCTCTGAGATTACAAACGAGTGCTCAAGCGCTGTACGTGACTCTGTTCAGCGTGCGATACATGCCTGCGCGGTCGATCTATATCAAACCTTGGAAAATACTGAAGATTGGCTTAGAGCCGACTATTCCATTGCTATAAACCTGCTTGAATCTAATGACGAGTGGTTTGCGGCTCAAATATCAGCATCTGTCATTGGAACACTCAAAAAGAACCATGTTGAAAAGTTGTCAGCCAAGCCGATAAAAAAACCGTCGCCATCGAAGAAAGAAGGGAAAACTCGAAAACTTGATGACCTAAGCTTGGTTTCGAAAGGCGAATTTGAAGACTGGCTAACCGCAAATAATGGAATCAAATTTCTCGAAGGCGAGCTTTCTTTTGAAATTCATGAAGTTACTGAAGTGCTAAGTGCGTTAGCAGGGAGGTTGTTTGATGAAGAAACCGTTGCTATTGGGCCAACTGTTATTTTTACGGCGCTAAAGAAATCCATTGATGAGTTGGAAGTTCCAGCGGTTCCTCAGTCTGTTGTATACAAAGCTGTCGCACGCAGTATGCACGATGACTTGAAATCGCTCTATGAAAAAATAATGCATATTGTTGAACTGGCCGGATTCGACTACAGAAAATTGGTTGCCATTTATCGTTCCCGTACTGAATCAGCGATACCTAAGTTGGACAAATCTGACAATAACGTAGTCAGCGCACACAGCAAGAACGAAGACAATAAGAGCACGCCTAAAGTAGAAGGTTCGGCCTCAAATGGTGGCAATGATCATCCCGGTGGTGGGGGTAACCAGCACTTCGGGGGGTCCAGTGCTGATGTGCCTGATTCTTTCGAATATGATCTGGGTGTGATTCCTCAAGTCGCGGCAGGAGGTGCTACAGGCGGTGTTGTCGCGCATGCAAGCGGAGGCGGGGAGCATACTAGACCGGAGTCTCCATCAGGGGCGAGCTCTGTTGGGCACATTGAAACAGTTAATACGCTTTCTAGACTAAACGCATCTGTAAGCTCTGGAGGAACACTTAAGTCTAAGCGCTATTCAGAAGAAAATAGTGATTCAGGGCGAAATGAATTAGTAGACAGTGACGGAACAAATCAGTTAATTGGTGCAATTAGTCAACTTCAGATTACCAATGGTGACGCAGAAGCTGTTCAGCATTCTAATTTGCGAGCTTGGATTCAAAATGGCTTAAATGGGATATCCGGCGAACCTCTCAGTCTATCGAACGTTGAATCAGAAAAAATTGACGTCACAGATCGGTTTTTTGAAGTTATTGTCGACAAAGTGGGGGTCAGCGGCGTCCTCGAAAAATGGCTGGATAAACTAAAACTTACCATTTTGAAAATCGTTTTGAGAGATGAAACATTTTTCTCCGACGTGTCTCATCCTGCTCGTCAAATGCTTAATAAACTGGCACAACTTTCTTCGAACGAGCGTGCTGAAAATAAGCGTCTTGAAAAAATCATCGAAAACTTCATAGATCGAGTCATTTCTGACTTTGATGACGATGATGATGTAATAGAAAACGTACTTGAAGAGCTAAACTCTCTACTCGAAAGGCAGGCTCAGGCCTACCAAAGAAATTCCGACCGAATTGCACGTGCCTACGAAGGTAAGCAAAAAGTCGCAGATTCGCGTTTGAAGGTTGTGAGCGATTTAAATAATTTGTTGCAGGGCGAGCAAGTACCTGTGGTGTTGCTAGAGTTGATTGACAAAGCCGGTTGGCGGGAGCATTTGGCTTTCGTTTGTGTTCGGGATGGACACGGAAGTAGAACGTATAAAGAAGTACTTAATGTCGTTGACCTAATCCTTAATTGGTTGGGTAACGAAACAGATCATTCCGACAAATGGGCTATCGAGTTAGAAATGGAGCTAGAGGCTCCCTCTCTTATAGAACTGATTTCAAAGGAATTAGCCGTTGTTGGTCAAGTGGGATACGAGTCAGTACTTAAGCGCCTAGAAGATTGCTTATTCAATAATGTCGACCCTTTATTAGTAAAGGTCGAACAGTATGAGTGGCCTTACGATAAATCTGAAAAAGATATTCGAGATTTATGTCCTGAGTCGGGTGACCCGGTTCAAAGTGGGCATTGGTATAAACGAATAATTACAATGAAGGTTGGTGATTGGGTTGAAATCGTTGATGAAGATGGCCGGTCCAGATGTTTGAGATTAGCTTGGTCTGGTAGTGAGTCGTTCAGGTTTGTATTTGTTGACAGCCAGGGAATGAAAGACGTTGATGTGTCCATTGAAGGTCTGGTGGAAATGTTCAAAGATAACCGAGCGAGCTTTGTCGGTCACGAAGACATTCCCTTGGTGGATCAAGGGCTGCATCAGATGGTTCAATCGGTTTACGAAGAACTTTCGAGTCAATCAAGTTGTGACGTGTTAACGGGGCTGCTTAACAGGCAAGCATTCGAACGCGGGCTTGAACAGAGTATCTCTGGCGCTGTGACTAATGGCACCCAAGCATCTCTCATCTATATAGACATTGACGAGTTCAATCTGAATAACACCAGCTATGGCCATCATGCGGGTGACGCCATTTTAAAACATGTTTCTCAAGTCATAAAAAATAATGGACTTGAAAATGCATTTTGTGGACGACTCGGGGGTAACGAGTTCGGGATGATTCTAACGAACTGCTCCTCTGAAAGCACGATCGAGGTTGCAACGTTAATTTGCAATGGCGTGAGAGAAAGCGCTTTTTTCTGGGAAGAGAATCGAGTACCAATTAGTGTCAGTATAGGTATTGCGGACTTTGAGTTGGAAATGGATTCCTATGACTCTGTCATGAGAAAAGCAGGCTTGGCGTGTGAGTCATCAAAGGCTAACGGTCGAAATAGGGTCACCAGCTACAAGGAGCAGGATGATGATCAGAAAAAACGCGACGAAATGCTCAAATGGGTCAAGCGTTTGGATGATAATCTTGATGACTTGCTGACACTTAGGTGTCAGGAAATCAGGCCTGTGGTTGATGGAAAGAATGGGGTAGCGGCCCAATCGCACTATGAAATATTGTTAGGCGTTAAACATGCGGGTCAGGTATTGCCTCCTTCAATGCTTATTGAAGCGGCAGAGCATTATGGTCGAATGGCAAAAGTTGATCGTTGGGTCATTAATCAAGTACTAAGGTGGATGGAGTCGAACGAAGCCATAGTTGCAAAATCTGAAGGGTTTTCGATCAATTTGTCAGGCAACTCAGTTAGTGACGATAGCTTTCTTGAATTTATCTTGGGGGAATTTTCCTCAACGACAGTTTCACCTGAGCTTATTTGTTTCGAAATCACTGAAACCGCAGCGATTACCAATCTTGCAGATGCTACCGAGTTTATTAGAGTGTTAAAGCAGACTGGCTGTAAATTCTCTCTTGATGATTTTGGCTCCGGTTTATCCTCGTATGCATACATACAAAAACTACCCGTAGACTACATAAAAATAGACGGCATTTTTATCTGCAACATTGATACAAACCCTCAAGACAAAGCTCTGGTCAAATCGATTAACGAGTTGGCTCATTTTATGGGAATGAAGACAGTTGCTGAATATGTTGAAAACTACGATATTCTAGAGGTATTGAAAGAAATTGGGGTAGACCACTCCCAGGGATTTGGTATCAAGAAACCCATGTTACTTTCAGAGCTCAATTAATTCATGCCATTAACCAATCCTTCCTAAACACTTCTTGCTCAATACATTCTATCTATCTGACACATTTATAATGCTCTGAACAAGACCCATCGTTTAAGCTGCTGTCTCTAATCGGACTTTTTTTGAACAATTTGTGGTTAATTGCTTCTTCCTTAATATAAGATGATCATTATTGATTGTTCAAAAGGTGTATTGATGTGACGAATTTGAAACTGGAAGACGTCGTTATCTCTGGAATTAAATCGCCTGTATTATCTAAGGCGCCAGAAGGTAAGGAAGATGATTCTGAGGCAGTTGTTTATATACATGGAAACCCTGGTTCTAGTGCTGATTGGCGTGATTTGGTTATTCAAACTGGTGAGTTCACAAGGGCTATCGCACCAGATATGCCTGGATATGGTAAAGCCGATCGCCCCAAGAATTTTCCTTATACGGTAGATAGTTTCGCTCGTCATATTAATGACATTCTAGATTATCTTGAGATAGAGAAAGTACACCTGGTATTGCACGATTTTGGTGGTTGTTGGGGAATGCAGTTTGCCAGCAACCACCCTGAAAAGGTGCTTAGCTTAAGTGTTATAAATATAGGGGTCGCACCGGGTTATCAATGGCATACTTATGCTCGAATATGGCGAACACCTATATTGGGTGAGCTCTTTCAACTTTGTGCGACCCGTTCTGGGTTTAGAATGCTACTGAATCGAGACAACCCAAAGCCTTTCCCGCGAGAGTTTACTGATCGTATGTTCATTGATTCGGATTGGGGGTTAAGCCGGGGGATGTTGCGTCTCTATCGCTCAGTTGATGATATGGGTGCCTTATCCGTATCGTTGGGTGAGAGTCTAAAGCACCTCAACTTGCCTTCGATGGTGCTTTGGGGTGAAGGCGATAAATTTGTATCGCCGGATTATGCTGAAATACAAAAGGACTATTTTGACGCTGAAGTACATTTGCTACCCGGTTGTGGTCACTGGCCAATGATAGATGAGCCAGACCTGGTAGCAGGGTATTTGATACCGTTTTTGAGAAAGCAGTCCGACAAGGTGTTGCGCGAGAACAAAGAGCTTGTTGAAGCGTTTTTGGTTGATATGGTTTAGTGCCAGTGAAAATGTAGTGGTGTGAACTAGTTGCCTACGAATCAAGTGCGAAAAGGGTGATGGATTCATCGTTGGCTGGTGCGTCTGAGTAATGAATGAGGTCGTTTCGAC
>ENA-OSET01002073-OSET01002073.1-sediment-metagenome-genome-assembly--contig:-NODE-2073-length-19789-cov-4.264306_pt1 | contig 19789 bp, 13 predicted proteins | sample MGYA00237882_ERZ534229 | MGnify/ENA primary metagenome ERZ534229 (study PRJEB26408, sample SAMN06266212) | sediment metagenome | isolation source: Hudson Canyon methane seep mesocosm | place... | reverse complement strand
CGAGAATGTTCAACAATGCTGACCGGTATTTGCAACGTTTCATCAAGATAATAGCGAATTTCACCAGCTTCATATTGAGAAATTCCGGCTCCACCGAGTAATAATATCGTTGGTTTTTTTATTTGTTTTAATGAGCTACTACCTAAATCGATACCTGTTGGTGTTAAACCAGTTGCCATAGCGTAAAGTGGTATACCTATTTTATTACTCGTGTTTAACAGTAAAGATTGCCAATTTTGAGTGGTTTGAATGCCAGCAGGAATGACAATAGTGCCTGTTGAAAATTGATGTAATTCGCCATTGGATTCTTGAGAAAACGCCTTAGTCGCGACTCGTATTTTAATGTCATGAATAAGCAGAGCACTTAATAATTTGGGTGACAAAAAGTGCTGCCATTCAAATGCATAAGCATAAGCACTTTTATTTGACTGATTACCTGTTTCTTTAGGTAAATCACTCCATGGCTGAGTAGCTAATTTTAAACCCCAAGTGCTCTCTAGTTGATGCGTTTCAATGTTCATTGCTAGTGGTAATGTCCAGCCAGATACATCGTAAAAAGTATTGTTTTTAAAATGAGTTTGTTGATTAAACAATGCTTTAATCAAGCGAAATTGTGGCTGTTCAAGAGGAACATAATAACTGTCTTGTGAAGAAAATAAGGTATCATTCACCGTTAAGTTTTTTGTCAGTGGGTAAGCCTTAATGCGATGTAAAGCCAGGGTTTTTAGTAACTTTTGTAAGCGATGTTTATCTTCTTTTTCATGCAATAAATAACCATGAAAGTCAGATTTATGGGCAAGTTTATCGCTGCTTTGGTAAAAATCATGGCGATATTTTTTTAATTTTTTACGAAGTTTACTTATAAAAACATCCATACTTCTTGCGTTAAAAAAATCATCATTTCCCCACAGTTTATTTAGAATAAAAGTTCTGTCTAAAACTTCATTTTTCTTTTCAAAAAGATAAAAAAGAAGTTGTGCTTCTCTATGAGTTAGGTTTTCAGTGGTTTCTAAACATGACAATGTTTGTTTAGTGAAATTGAAAATATAATTACCAATTTTTATGTTTTCAACATTAGTTTTTAGTTGTATTCTATTTAATAAAGCTTTGATTCTAACAATTAGTTCTTCCATAGAAAATGGCTTTTTTAAATAGTCATTTCCTCCATGTTCAAATCCTTCTAAAACATCACTTGTTTGAGATTTTGCTGTTAAGAATATGATGGGAATTTTTTTATTTTCCTGTCTTATTTCTTTAGCTAGTGTGAAGCCATCTTTTTTTGGCATCATTACATCCAATACCAAAATATCTGGTTTTTTGTTTTGATAAATTTCCAAAGCATCATCTCCATTTTCAGCATGATAAACAGAAAACCCCCTTGTTTCTAAACTCTCTTTTACAATCATTCCTAAACTGGCCTCATCTTCTGCTAATAATACATTTATTTTAGACATTAGGTATGGTTATTTTAAAAATGGTTTGACTTTTATTTGATGAAAGTAAAATGATTCCATTATGCTTTTCTACAATTTTTTTACAATAATAAAGGCCAATTCCAAATCCTTTTACGTCGTGTGTGTTTCCTTTTGGAACTCTATAAAACTTATCGAAAATTTTTTCCTGTTGATTTTTTTCTATACCATTTCCATCGTCAGCAATGGTAATTTCTACAGATTGTAAAATAGAATTAATATTAATTTCGATATTATTTCCTCCATATTTAATTGCATTATCAATTAAATTCGAAATTACATTTTCAAAATGAAATTTATCTATATTTAGATAAATTGGTTGTAGATTAGATGAAAAAATTAGTGTTTTATCACTGATTAATAATTGATGCTTATGTACTAATTTTTCTGTCATTTCTACCACATCTATACTTTCTTTTTTAAGCAAAAGTTGTTCGCTATCTAGTGTGGCAGTTTCTAGCAGTTTTTCTACCATTTGATGTAATTTTTTTAATTGAACAGATGATAGGGCTAGGTATTTCTGTGTTTTTTGTTTATCATCAATTACATTAAAATTTGCCATAGCCTCAATGGCAGTGGAAACTGTGGCAATAGGTGTTTTAAATTCATGCGTAATGTTGCTTATCAAATCATTTTTAATAGCAGCCAACTCTTTTTGTTGATTAATGATTTTTAATAAATAAAATAAACAAGAAATAATTAATAAAGAAAGTACTAGTGATAATGAAATTCCTCCAAAACCTCTTTTTAAAGCCTCAAAATTTGGGTTACTATAATACAATTCAAAAGCCTCATAATCTTTTAAGTATGTGGATTTTGAGGTTGCATAAAATTGTTTATCAACTAAATTGGAATCATTCGTTTGTTTAAAAAGTGTATCATTTTTAATATGATGAAAGCTTGTTTTTAAATTAATACCTTTATTTGATAATTGTTGCTCAATTAAGGAATCAATTTTTTTATAATCTATATTTTGGTCTAAAAATGAAACAAAGATAGGTTTTAAATTGGTGATCAATTTTAAGCTATCTGCAGCTTTTTTACCTCTAAAATAACTTATAGAACTGCTGTCTCCTTTTTTATTTACATGAAATCCTCTTTTTTGACTGGTAAATTGGGTAAAAGGATTAATACTTTTATTTTTTGATTCAGAACTAATTGTTGTGTCTTTGTTATCATTAAAATCAGATAAAACTTTTGTTGTGTTAAGCATCATAGAATCAATTTTTTCTGGAGAAAAATTTTCATCTGAAGAAATTTTAATACTATTAATACTAAACTTTGGTTTTACATTATCCTTAGACTTTGAGCTATTTTTTATTTTTGAAAGTATTGCATCAAAAGGTTTGTTGTTAGAACGTATTAAAGTTTGTTCACTATCATAATCATTTTTAATAATGGTTAAGAAGTTGCTTTTGGCTAAAAAGGAATAATATTCTTCTACAGCATTGTCTAAACTTAATTGAATTTCATTTGCTACACGTTGTTTGTTTTCTTCGTAATTTCTAAGGTTCCAATAAAACTGTACAGCAATTGTAGCAACTATAGTTGTTGTAATTAAGTAAAGAAGCCACTTCTGTTTTTGAGTGTTCATGGTACAAATATAGGAGGTATTTTACATAAAACTTGCTCGTTAACATACGTTAACACTCGTTAACCTAAATAAAAACAATACAATTGCATCTTTGTAGAGTAAAATAAAAAACACAATTTATATGAAAAAATTATTAATATTATTATGCCTATTTTCTTTGTCAAGAACTTTGGCACAACAAGAAAGTGATTTAACAAAAGAGAAAAATATTAATGGATTTAATATTACATCAATTTCTTACGTGGCAGATTCAATAGAAGAACTTCAAACAATTAATTGGATTGATGTTAAGGAAATGTTTGATGAAAATAAAAATAACGAGAGGATAGAATTAACTTTTGGTTTAGATTTTAAAAAATCTAAAAATAATTTTAAAAGTTCAATTAAAATTGCTGGAGAAAGCAAAGATTTAGATTCTTTAATTAAAAAGTCTAAAAAATTAGTAAGGTCATTAATAAAAATATCAAAAAAATATCAAAATTAAATTATGAAAACAGTAATCACAATGTTCGTCCTATTATGTATGACATCTATTCAAGCCCAAAAATTTAACGGAAAAGCAACTTACAAAACAAGCCAAAAATCAAATATAAAAATTGATGCTAATCAAGAAGGAATGACAGATAAAATGCAAGAGGAATTGCAAAAAAGACTTCAAAAAATGAATCAAAAAACTTTTATTCTAGAGTTTGACAAAACTAAATCAGTATATAAACAAGAAGAAAGTTTAGCAGCTCCTAAGGTGTCTAGTGGTTTTAATCAAGTTAGAGTAGTTCAGTTTGGAAGCGGTTCAGGAAAAGGTAGTATTTATTATAAAGATACTCAAGAAAAAAGATATACTAATCAAACAGAAATTATGGGAAAAGTTTTCTTAATCAAAGATGAATTGCCCAAATATAAATGGGAAATGTCAACTGAAACAAAGAATATAGGACAGTATACTTGTTACAAGGCAACTTATTCAAAAGAAGTAGAAAATAAAAATATAAGTTTTATAAATGGCGAAACTAAAGAAGAAATAGTAAAAGAAACAGTTGTTACTACAGCTTGGTATACTTTGCAAGTGCCAATAAGTAATGGGCCAAAGAATTATCAAGGTTTACCTGGGTTAATATTAGAAATTAACGACGGTAAAAATTTAATTGTGTGCACAGAGATTATAATAAATCCTTCTGAAGTTATCAAAATTGAAGAACCTAAAAAAGGCAAGGTGGTGTCGCAAAAAAAATACGATGAAATTCAAAATAAGAAGTCTAAAGAAATGTTAGAAAAATTTAAAAGTAGAAACGGTTTTGATGTGGGAAATGGAGTAAATATTAAAATAGGAGGATGATTATTTGTTTAATTTTTTCAAAATTAGATTAAACTTTTAAGTTTTTTTTAAGTCTTACAGAAAATTAATAAGACTACTTTTGACGAAAATCAAATAAAATGAAAAAATTAGCTACACTTATTCTTCTAGCAGTAACAACTTCTTTTTTTGCACAAAAAAAATTTGAAGGCAAAGCTATTTATATGTCTAAAACAACAATGGACATGAGTAGGTTTGGAAACAAAATGACTGAGCAACAGAAAAAACAAATGAAAGCTCGTATGAAAAATTTTTTAGAGAAAACATATACGTTAACTTTCAATAGATCAGAATCTTCGTTCAAGGAAAATGTTTCTCTCGAGGCTCCAGGGGGCGCTTCTGGAAGAAGTTGGGGAAGAAGTAACGGTCAAGGTTCTATATACAAAAACGTTCAAGACCGTAAAATGATTGAAGATGTGGAGCAGTTTAGCAAACGTTTTTTAGTAACTGAAGAAATGGAGCAGCCTAAATGGGAATTAGGAACTGAGACAAAAAAAATTGGACAATATACATGTTACAAAGCAACCATGACCAAAGAAGATACTTCTATAGATTGGGGGAGCATGTTTGGGCGTGGAAGAAACAACACTGCTAAAAAAGATTCTACAAAAACTGATGCTAAAGAGTCAGCTCCTAAGAAAAGAATACTGTCAATAACTGCTTGGTATACGCCTCAAGTACCTGTTAGTGCAGGTCCAGATACATATTGGGGATTACCTGGATTAATCCTGGAATTAAGTGCCGGGAGAACAACAATGTTATGCACAGAAATCACAATCAATCCTGATGATGCTATTGCTATTAAAACCCCAACTAAAGGGAAAAAGGTAAATAGAGATGAGTACAATAAAATTGTTAAGGAAAAAACAGAAGAAATTAGAAACCAATTTAAAAATAGAAGAAGAGGTGGTGGAAGATCTTAATCACCTTTACTCAATTCTATAATCTTACATAATTAATTCGTAACATGAAAAAAATATTAACGATTACCATTTTTATGGTGTCATGGGTTTTTACTGCCCAAATTACATATACTGGAGTTGTAAAAGATTCTATAGGGGAACCCTTAGAAATGGCCAATGTAATTGCTTTAGATACCGTAGCTAAAAAAATAAGTTCTTTTGGATTTACTGATGCTAAAGGTAATTTTAAACTAGATTTAAATAAAAATACGGTTTACAATATCAAGATAAGTTATGTAGGATTCAAAGAAATTAGCGAATTTATTAAAACAAGCGACGTTAAAATGTCTAAAAACTATACCATGTTTGAAGACAATATGTTAGATGGTATCAAAATTGTTTCTAAAATGCCTGTGGTGGTTAGAGGAGATACCATAATATACAATGCAGATTCCTTTAAAAATGGTACGGAACGAAAATTAGAAGATGTTTTAGAAAAATTACCAGGAGTAGAAATAAATGATGCAGGTCAAATTGAAGTAGAAGGAAAAGCTGTAGAGAAAATTACCGTAGATGGTAAAGATTTTTTTAGTGGAGATACAAAATTGGCATCTAAAAATATACCTTCTAGTGCAGTGGATAAAATACAGGTTTTAAGAAATTATTCTAGTGTGAGCCAATTGAGTGGTGTACAAAATAATCAGGATAGAGTTGCCATTAATATAAAATTAAAAGAAGGTAAAAAGAACTTTTGGTTTGGTGATATTACTGCGGGTGCAGGAGATTCTCCGGATACAGGGCTATATCTTTTTCAGCCTAAATTGTTTTACTATACTCCAAAATATACGCTAAATGTAATTGGAGATGTTAATAATATGGGTGAAGTTGTTTTAAGTAGAAATGATGTTAGAGGTTTTAGTGGTGGATTTGTTAGCCAAAGTCCTTCTAACGGAACCAATATTAATCTTGCTAGCGCAGGGATTGGGTTTTTAACAGCCAATACAAGAAATGCAAATAGAATTGAGACGAAGCTATCTGCTTTAAATTTTAGTTATTCTCCAAACCCTAAATTAGATTTAAGTGGATTTTTAATTTGGTCTTCTAATAGTAATGGTCAAAGAAATATCAACGACATCAAATACAATCCAGATCAAAATAGGCAAGATGATTTAATAGAAAGTACAACAGACCAGACTAGTAATACAGGTCTTATAAAAATTGGAAGCGTTTATAGAAGAAACATCAATAGTCAAATGAACTATGACTTTATTGGTCGTTTCTCAAACGAATTTAGAACAGATAATGTGAATTCTCAAGTAGTGGGTAATAATATCATTGAAAAAGAAAACACCACTCCTTTTAGAATCAATCAGAACTTAAGTTATTTTTATACAGCCAGTGAAAAAAGTATTTTTGCATTAGAAATGCAGCATTTATTGCAGGATGAAGATCCTTTTTATGCAGCCTCTTTAGAAAATAATCCAAATAGCGATCAAGATGGTTTTGATGACGCCGCAGACGAATTAGGTTTTGATACAAGCGTTAGCCAATATTTATTCAATCAAGATAGAAGAGTTAAATCCAATCAGTTAGATGCAAAATTAGATTACTATTATATTTTAAATAAAAAAAGTAATTTAAACTTTGTTGGTGGAACTATCTTAAGCAAACAAAATTTTGATTCTAGATTTTATCAAATCCTAGACAACGGTTCAGAATTTGATCCAACACCTAATATTCCGGGAATTGCAAATACAAATACAACAAACGACACTGAATATAATTTTACGGATATTTATGCGGGACTACGTTATCGCTTAAAAGCTGGAATTTTTACTTTTACACCAGGTTTTACAGCACATGCCTATAATATAAATAACACTCAGTTTGCAGGTTCTTTAGAATTTGAAGATTCTTTTCAGAAATTCTTGCCAGAACTTGAGGTGATTATGCAATTTAAAAGAAGCGAAAGTTTACAATTAAGATATAGAAAACAAGTTAATTTTACTGATGTTAATCAACTTGCGGAAGGGTTAGTTGCCAACAGTTACGATAACTTTTTTTATGGTAATAATGACTTGATGAACGGCACAAATCATAGCACGTCCCTATTATATAGCAACTTTAATTTATATAATGGTACAAATATGTTTGCACGTCTGCAATATAACAAGGCCATAGATCAAATTGGAAGCATTGCTAACTTTATTCGCGGTTCCAACGTATCTACAAGAACAAATCAAAATATTCCTTTTGATACCGAAAGTATATCTGCAATAGCAAGTTTTAGTAAATCTTTTAAGAAAATTAGAGCTAGAATTTCAGGGAATTATAACAGCAATGAGAGTTATCAATTTTTTGGAGATGATGAAAATAAAATAAAGACTAATTCTTATTCGTTTAGACCCTCTTTAAATACCAATTTTACAAAGGCCCCAAATATTACAATCAGATACAACATGTCATTTAATGACCAAGATGTTACAAGTTTGTTGAACAACACCACAAATAATTTTAAAACTACAACATTAGCACCTTCTATAAGTTTTGATGCATATATATGGAATTCTTTAACTTTAAGAACAGATTACAGATATACTGAAGTAAGGCAAGAGGGAGGAGATTCAAATTCTTTTGATGTTTTAAACTTTACAATGGCATATAGAAAAAACAGAGATGCAAAGTGGGAATATGAATTAGTAGGTAGTAATTTATTAGGTACAGATTCTGTAACTAGCGTTAATGTTGGTAATATTTCTAATAGTATTAGAGAAACATTTGTTTTACCTAGATTGTTAAGTTTAAGAGTACGTTACCAACTATAAAAACATATTGAAATTAATTTATAAAATGACTCTTTTTAAGAGTCATTTTTTTTTGGGTTTACTTATTTTTACAACATGAGTTTATTGGCAACAAAATCTACTTTATATGCTACGTTAAAAAGTTTAGGATTAATTTTCTTTTTTCTTGCAACAGGTTTGTTTTTAGACAGTTATCATTTTGTAAAACTTACAGTTAATGCTCAGTTGTATGCAAACATTGTGATGTTTATTGTATTTACAATTGTTTTTTTTAGCGTTACAAAAAGAAACAAAGAACAAATGCTTTATGCAGTTGGTATTGCTATAATTGGGGAGTATTTGTTTTCAATAGTTATGGGAATGTACACTTACAGATTGGGTAATGTGCCACATTATGTGCCTCCAGGTCATGCATTAGTGTATATAGCCGTGCTATATTTTTCAAAAGCAAGTGCCATAAAAAAGTACAAAAAACACTTAGAATTATCTTTTGGTATTTTTATTTTTTTATATGCATTTTGTTTCCTTTTGTTTAAAAACGATGTTTTTGGTTTTGTTATGACTTTGGCTACACTCTTTATTTTACGGAATAAATCCAGAGAACGCCTGTTTTATTTAACAATGTATATTACAGTTGCTTATTTAGAAATTGTAGGAACAAATTATTTGTGTTGGAAATGGCCAACTACAGCTTGGGGTGTTTTTGATTTTTTACCAAGTTACAATCCGCCAAGTGGCATTAGTTTTTTTTATTTTTTGTTAGATTTAGGCTGTTTATGGTTGTATAAACAACGACACAAAATAGCTTGGGAAAGAATGAAAAATATTCGAAGATTTCGCGAACGTAAAAGTGTTTCTACAAACTAATAAAGTTGTAAATTCGTTAAAAATTACAAAGAATTACATTTATATAATGTCTATAAAAGTAACATCAATAACAAAAATTTATAAAACTCAAAAAGCATTAAATAATGTTTCTTTTACTGCTGATAAAGGTCAAATTATTGGTTTTTTAGGTCCGAATGGAGCAGGGAAATCTACAATGATGAAAATTTTGACGGGTTTTATAAAACCAAATAAAGGTGAAGTTTTTGTTAATGAAATTGATGTTCTAAAAAATCCATTAGAAGCTCAAAAAAGAATTGGGTATTTACCAGAACATAACCCTCTGTATGAAGATTTGTATGTTCGTGAATATTTACAATTTAAGGCAGCTATTTTTAAAGTTGATAAAAATCAAATTGAAAATTGTATTGATAAAGTTGGTTTAAAAACGGAAGCACACAAAAAAATACATCAGTTATCTAAAGGTTACCAGCAAAGAGTGGGTTTGGCGGCAGCAATTTTACACAATCCTTCAGTTTTAATTTTAGACGAACCAACCACAGGTTTAGATCCAAACCAGTTAGTAGCAATTAGAGACTTAATAAAAGAGTTAGGGAAGGAAAAAACAGTATTGTTTTCTACTCATATTATGCAAGAAGTAGAAGCTGTTTGCGATAGCGTAATTATCATAAAAAAAGGAGAAATTTTAGTCGATAAAAAACTAACAGCTCTTAAAAATAATAAGCAACAAGTAATAAAAGTTGTTTTTAATATTTTGGTTGATGATACTTTGATTCAGAAAATCCCTAATTTATTATCTGCTGAAAATTTAGAGAATAATACTTGGAAATTGTCTTTTAAAACTGATAAAGATATGCGATCTCAAATTTTTGATTTTGCGCAAGAAAACAAATTCAAAATTCTGGAATTGGCTGCAGAAAGTAAAAATTTAGAGGGTTTATTTAGAGAATTGACTTCAAAATAAATTAACGTATCTCAGTAAAAAGTCATCTAGAAATAATTTTAAATAACTTGCTTTTGAGGTTGGCAATACGCGTTAAGGATTGAGCGGTTTGTTTGAACTCTTTTTTACTTTTTCAGTAAAAAAAGTGAGTAGCGAAAGCCTGACCTGAAAGGAAACGCACTACATATATTTTTGTAAATATTGATAAGCTTCTAAAACTGTGGGAAAAACAAATTGGCTCCCAGCTTTTGTAAGTTCATCTTTAGTATACTGAGTTAAAATTCCAATAGGAATCATTCCTGCTAATTTTGCGGCTGTTGTGCCTGTTAAGCTATCTTCAAATACCCAAAGTTCTTTAAAATCTTCTTGGTGAAAACCTAATGCATTTGCCAAGGTAATATATGCTTCTGGTGCTGGTTTTGGTTTGTCATAATCTTGAACCCCAAAAACGGTAGTAAAATCTAAATTTAGTTGAGCTACACTATTTTTTAGAAATTGTTTTGTGGCGTTACTTGCGATGCCATAAGGAATGTTTTTTACCTTTAAAAAACCAGTTATTTCTAAAATTCCAGGCAGTAATTTAGGGGTTTTAAAATACTTGTCTAAATGCTCGTCTTTTAAAAAGTATAAATCCTCTGTTTTATCCTCTTTATGAATTGTGCTGCAATAGTAATTCGCAATTTTCATAGGAGATTTTCCTGCCATTTCCTTTGGAAATGGCGGAATCTCTTTATGAAATAATTCTTTGAATGCAGATGCCCAAGCGGAATGATGACTTTCGAAACTATTTACAACTACACCGTCAAAATCAAACAAAAAACCTTTAGGCATTTTCATGCACCAAAGTTTTAGCGTTTACTAATTTTGTTAAATACGGGTTTAGAAATTTATTAGTTGGGTCTAATTCAGTTCGTAATTCTTTAAATGCTTCCCACTTTGGGTAAACTTTAGATAACTGTGCATCCTTTGCTGAAAAACGTTTACCCCAATGAGGTCTTCCTCCATGTTTTAAAAATATTTTTTCAATACTTTTAAAAGCTTCGTAAGTATCTGCTGTTGCCGCGTTTCTAGAAACACACCCCATTGTTACGGTTTCTTGTTTGTAAGCGTAACTTAACCAACTATTATCTTGATACACAAAACGAACATCCATGGGAATATGGATAAAAGATTTGTTGCTCCACTTATTAATTTCAGTTTTTATTTCCTCAAAAACTTGAGGAAATTTATCTAAGGCAATCGTCCATTCTGCCAATTCTAAAGTAGAACCTCTAGATTTAGTTACGGTTGCTTGGTATAAACTGCCTTTATGTTCTTTCTTAGAACTGAAAAATGCTTTTGCTAAAATTTTATTTGCGATAGCAGTTATCCAAGGAAATTTATGAGAGTATTTATATAATATTTTAGAAGCTGTTCTTCTATGTTTTAGATAATCTGGTCCTTTGTTCTCAATTACTTCTTGCTCCGAACTTATTTTATCACCAGTAATTACATAGCCTTTATCTGTATGAGGTAACCACAAGATTCTTAAAAAATCGTGTTTTTTTAATCTGCTTTTTATTTTTGGTAACCATTCATTATCGCTTTCTGGTTTTTCCTTTACGTGCAGTATATATTCTGGCTCACATTGAAAGGTAATTGTAGACATTACACCTAGCATACCCAATGAAACACGAACAGCGTCTATCAATTCATCTTCTTGTGTTATTGTTTTTACGCTACCATCTGCAAGTATTAACCTACATTCAGTCATGTATTCTGATAATAATTTACCGCTAGTACCATGTGTACCAGTAGCTAAAGCGCCACCAATGGTAATTGTATTGATATCTGGTAAACAAGGAATACACCAGCCAACAGATTCAACAGCTTCTAGCAATTCACTTAATATTAAACCAGATTGAACAGTGATTGTTTTTTTATTATAGTCATAAGAAACAATTTTGTTGTAAGCTGTCATATTAATCAGAGCCTCTGTGCCTGCAGCAATGTCTGCGGAAGATTGCTTACTGCCAAAAAAACGTATCTTTTTATTGTTAGCAATTACTTCTTGAAGTTCTTCTTCACTAGTAATGCTAAACATTGTTTTGTAGTTGTGCTTTAAATTTTCATTCCAGCTAACCCAATTACCATTGTTCTTTTGTTTCATGATCTATTGTTTTGGATGAACAAAATTACAGAATAATAGGAGTTACTATAACTTTTGAAATGTTAAGAAAAACCAAAATTGGTTTTTCGTAAAAAAGAATGTACTATTTAGTCATTTTGACATAAAAGAATACTGGAAATAGTGAATTTTATATAATTAGTTTAATTTGTACTTTATCTGCTGGTTTTCTAATGTAGCTAAAAGTTCATTTGTAATGTGAATTTTAGTATTTCTGCTTGGTAAGCTTACTTCTATTTTTTCTTTTTCATCCCAAACTGTAAAATTTAGACCTTGTTTACCTGGCGTATTTTTCAAGATAGTTTCTAAATTTAAAATGGTATTTGCTGTTACTTCTTGTAAGGGAATTTGAATAGTTACTTTTTTACACAACTCGTCCATAATATCGTGTAATAATTTCATTTCTGTAAATTTTAACCTTGGTTCTCCAGTAACACCTTCTTTGTTTGTCCAACCAGGTTGAATTGTAGAACGTACAAACAAAAAAGAATTAGGTACTAAAAAGTGTTTCATTTTTAGGTAATCTTCACCAAAAATTCTAAACTCATGACTGTCTCCGTAATCTTCAATCGTAAACATTGCCCAACCTTTACCAGCCTTAGAAACTCTATGTTGCACATCTGTAATAATACCAGCAAAAGCTAGATTCATACCTACATATTTTGCAATATCTCCTTTAAAATGCTTCAAAGCAGCATTACAGAATTTCAATTCATTTTTAAAATCATCTAAAGGATGAGCAGAAATATAAATTCCGATAACTTCTTTTTCTTGAGATAATAATTCCATAGTTCCCCAAGTTTCACATTCTGGAATATCAGGTTCAGGAAATTGTACATTAGAAGCTTCACCAAACATAGAAACTTGAGCAGAGTTTTTATTTTCTTGATATTTACTACCAAATTTCATAGCGCGTTCTAAAAAAGTTTGTCCTTTTTCATCTAAAGCAAAATATTGTGCTCTGTGTGCATTAGAAAATGAATCGAAACCACCTGCTTTTATCAAACTATCAAAAGATTTTTTATTTGCAGTTCTTAAATCTACACGTTTTGCCAAATCAAAAATAGAAGTATAATTTCCGTTTTCTTTACGTTCTTTAATGATCGATTTTACTGCAGATGAGCCTACTCCTTTTACTGCAGCCATTCCAAAACGAACCGCTCCTTCATCATTTACAGAGAATTTTAAATAAGATTCATTTACATCTGGACCTAAAACATTCATTCCCATGCGTTTGCATTCTTCCATAAAGAAAGAAACTGCTTTGATGTCTTTCATATTATTAGAAAGTACAGAGGCCATATATTCTGCTGGATAATGTGCTTTTAAATATGCAGTTTGATATGCGATCCAAGCATAACAAGTAGAGTGTGATTTATTAAAGGCATAGCTGGCAAATGCTTCCCAATCTTTCCATATCTTCTCTAGTTTTTCTTCATCATGACCATTTTTCCCAGCTTGTTCAATAAACTTAGGTTTCATTTTATCCAAAACCGCAATTTGCTTTTTTCCCATAGCTTTTCTCAAAACATCAGCTTCACCTTTGGTAAAGTCTGCTAATTTTTGCGAGAGTAGCATAACTTGTTCTTGGTAAACCGTAATTCCGTACGTTTCTGCCAAATACTCTTCCATTGCTGGTAAATCGTATTCAATATCTTCTGTTCCATGTTTTCTGTTGATAAAACTTGGGATATATTCCATTGGTCCAGGTCTGTATAATGCATTCATTGCAATTAAATCTGCAAAAACTGTCGGTTTTAAAGAGCGCATATGTTTTTGCATTCCTGGAGATTCGTACTGAAAAATACCAACAGTTTCTCCTCTTTGAAAAAGTTCGTAGGTTTTTACATCATCTAAAGGAAAATTTTCTGGATCTAAACTTACATTATGTCTTGCCTTTACAATTTTAACAGTGTCTTTAATTAAAGTTAATGTTTTTAATCCTAAGAAATCCATTTTTAACAAACCAGCAGATTCAACAACAGAATTGTCAAATTGTGTTACATACATATCAGAATCCTTGGCTAGAGCAACAGGAACATAGTTTGTAATATCTCCTGGAGTAATAATAACTCCACATGCGTGAATTCCCGTATTTCTAACAGATCCTTCTAAAATAGTTGCTTTGTTTATGGTTTCTGAGGTAAGGTCTGCTCCATTAGCCATTATTTGTAGTTCTTCAACCATTACTTTTTCTTCTGCTCGTAATGCTGCAATTTTCCCTTTACTTTTGGCATCATCGCCAAAAATATTTTTCAGTTTTACACCCGGAATTAACTTGGCAATTCTATCGGCTTCAAAAAGTGGTAAATCTAAAACTCTAGCTGTATCTCTAATAGAAGATTTTGCAGCCATTGTTCCGTATGTAATGATTTGTGCAACTTGATTTGCGCCATATTTGTCAATTACATAATCCATAACTCGTCCACGACCTTCATCATCAAAATCGATATCAATATCAGGCATTGAAACACGTTCAGGATTTAAAAAACGCTCAAAAAGTAAATCGTATTTAATAGGATCTATATTGGTAATCCAAAGACAATAGGCAACTACAGAACCTGCGGCAGAACCTCGTCCAGGACCAACAGCAACATCCATATTTCTGGCTTCTCTAATAAAATCTTCAACAATTAAAAAATACCCAGGATATCCTGTTTTTTCAATAACTTCTAATTCAAAATCTAAACGTTCTTTTATAGACGTTGTAATTTCTCCATAACGTTTTTTTGCACCCTCAAAAGTTAAGTGCTTTAAGAAGTTATTTTCTCCTCGTTTGCCTCCATCTTTCTCATCTTTACTATCCATGAATTTCTCAGGAATGTCAAAGGCTGGTAATAATACGTCTCTTGCTAAGGTGAAAATTTCTATTTTGTCGACAATTTCTTGAATGTTTATAATGGCTTCTGGTAAATCTGCAAATAGAGTTTTCATTTCATTTGAAGATTTGAAATAGTACTCCTCATTAGGCAAACCATATCTATAACCACGACCTTTTCCTTTTGGTGTCGCTTGTTTCTCTCCATCTTTTACACACAATAAAATATCGTGCGCATTAGCATCTTTTTTTTCTAAGTAAAAGGTATTGTTTGTAGCAACAATTTTTATATTGTGTTTTTTTGAAAATTTTAATAAAGTTTCATTTACAATGGTTTCGTCTTGTTGATTGTGACGCATTAATTCAATATAACAATCGTCTTGAAATTCTTCTTTCCACCATAATAATGCTTCTTCTGCTTGTTTTTCTCCAAGATTTAAAATTTTACTGGGTACTTCACCATATAAATTACCTGTTAAAACTATAATATCTTCTTTGTATTTTTGGATGAGTTTTCTATCTATTCTCGGTACATAGTAGAACCCATCAACAAAAGCAATGGAAGACATTTTTGCTAAATTGTGATATCCATTTTTATTTTTTGCTAATAAAACTACTTGATAACCGTTGTCTTTTTGAGATTTATTAGTGTGATCTTCGCATACATTAAATTCACAACCAATAATTGGTTTTATTGGTGTTGCAGCACTTTTATTATGATTAAGAACTGCACTCACAAAATGAAAAGAAGCCATCATATTTGCAGTGTCTGTCATAGCGACTGCAGGCATATTATCTTTAGCAGCTGCTTTTACAATGTTGCCAATTTGCATTGTTGATTGTAAAACCGAATACTGTGTATGGTTATGTAAATGTGCGAATTGAATATCTTTTAGCTCTGCTAAACCTTCTGACGTTGATTTTGTTGCTTGAACGCCTTTTAACTTTTCAAGACGTTTACGAATTTTATCACTTTCTTTTTTAAGATTAATGTGTTTTAAACCAATTACTTGAATTGGTTTTGGATTTGCTTCTGAGAAGTTTTTGAAATAATTAGCATCAACATCTAATTGTTCTTCAGTAAATTCTCTGAGTCTAATCAATTCTAAAAAACAACGCGTAGTAGCTTCAACATCTGCAGTTGCATTGTGGGCTTCTCCAAAACCTACACCAAATAGATGATTGTGTAACTCCGTTAATGTTGGTAATTTAAATTTTCCTCCACGACCTCCCGGAATTTGACACAATAATGCAGTTTTTTCTGTACAGGTATCTAATAGTGGGAGCGTAGTTAGATTATTTTCAACCCCAAATCTATGGAATTCACAACCCATAATATTGATGTCAAAACCAACATTTTGACCAACAATAAATTTCGTTTTTTTGAGGGCTTCATTAAAAAGTGCTAAACCTTTGTTTAATGTTATTCCTTGCTCTTCTGCTAATTCAGTAGAAATTCCGTGAATTCTTTCTGCATCATAAGGAATATTAAATCCATCTGGTTGAATTAGAAAATCATTGTGTTCTACAATATTTCCCATGTCATCATGTAATTGCCACGCTATTTGAATACACCTAGGCCAGTTGTCTGTGTCTGTAATTGGTGCATTCCAACTTTTAGGTAAGCCTGTGGTTTCTGTATCAAAAATTAAGTACATGAAGAATGTTTATTTATTGAAGTGTTTAATTGTTTAAACGTAGTGTAAAAATAGTTTTTTTTAGTGAGATTTTAAGTTAGAAGTTATTAACGGATGTTGATTAGTAAGCACTTTGCGTTAAGGATTGAACGACGTGTTTGAGCTCTTTTTGAGGAACGAAAAAAAGCGAGTAGTGAAAGCCTGTTAAAACGCCCTAAAAATTATTGACAATTAGTGTTTTAGAATCAAAAAGGTTTTGTATTTTTGCGCCCACTTATCACGAGATGATAGGATTTTTAATAATCAAGGTCGAGAACCTTAAAAAATTAACAAATTATGTCTGTAAAAATCAGATTACAAAGACACGGAAAAAAGGGGAAACCATTCTATTGGATAGTTGCTGCTGATGCCCGTGCAAAAAGAGATGGTAAATACTTAGAAAAAATTGGTACTTACAATCCAAACGTAAACCCAGCAGTTATTGATTTAAACGTTGATAAAGCTGTTGAGTGGTTGCAAAATGGTGCACAACCAACTGATACTGCTAAAAACATTTTATCTTATAAAGGTGCAATGTTAAAGAATCATTTAGCTGGTGGAGTAAGAAAAGGTGCTTTAACTCAAGAACAAGCAGATGCTAAATTTGCAGCTTGGCTAGAGGAAAAAGCAGCAAAAATTATTGCAAAAACTGAAGGGTTGTCAAAAGCTGAAGCTGAGGCAAAAGCTACTGCTTTAGCGGCTGAAAAAGCAGTAAATGAAGCTAGAATTGAAGCGGCAAAACCTGTGGTTGAAGAAGTAGCAGCAGAGGCTGAAGAAACTGCTCCTGAAACGATTGATGAGGCTCAAGAAAAAGCAGCAGAATAAATTATAGATTTCTACGAAAATGCGTAAAGAAGATTGTTTTTATTTAGGCAAAATCGTAACAAAATATAGTTTTAAGGGTGAAGTTGTTATCAAATTAGATACAGATGAACCTGAGTTGTATAAAAATATGGAATCAGTTTATGTCGATTTTGGCAATAATCTGGTTCCATTTTTTATTGATAAAAGCTCCCTTCATAAAGGTAATCAATTAAGAGTGCAATTTGAAGATGTTTATTCTGAGGAAGAAGCAGATTCAATTTTAAAATGTGGAATTTACTTACCTTTAAATTTATTACCCAAACTAGATGGAGATAAATTTTACTTTCATGAAGTAATTGGTTTTACAGTTATTGACATTAATTTTGGAGAAGTAGGTAGTCTTGTTCATATTAATGACAAAGCTGCGCAACCATTATTTGAAATTGATAGAGAAGGAAAAGAAATATTTATACCAATGATTGATGATTTTATCAGGAAAGTGGATAGAGAAAATAAACAAATACAGGTAGAAACTCCTGAAGGTTTAATTCAGTTGTATTTGTAAACTTATTGAAATAAAAAGATTTCAATAATAATTAGAGAGGTGTCTGAGTGGTCGAAAGAGCTACCCTGGAAAGGTAGTATACTAGCAATGGTATCGAGGGTTCGAATCCCTTCCTCTCTGCTAAAAGTAAAAAAATATTAATTATTAGTTTTTGTTAAAATATCGTAATTGAATTTAATAATTACAAATTCATCATCTTCACCTTGTTCACTTTCATCAAATACAAGTTCATCATCTACATATATTTTTAAATGTAAGGCATCTGGAATACTATTATTTCTGTAAATTTCACCTTCTATATATCGAAAATTATAATTTTTGAGAATTTGATTATCACTTGAGTCAATTATTATTGGTTTGGGATTTCCTAAAGCATCGTATTCAAAAAAATATTGCTTCCAATTATGTTCATTTTCGGTGTAGTCAAAATAGGTAATATATATAGCATCATTTTCCTTGTTGTCTGTAAGTGCTTCAATTCTAACGTTTTTGTTGAATACATCAGATATTGGTTCATTTCCTACTCCATCGCCTCCTAATGGAGCAGAGCAAGAGATCATTAGCAGTATACCAAAAATATAAATTAATTTTTTCATCACTAAATACTTTGTGTAAAATTACAATATTTTATTTCTTAATAATTATTTTTTTTGTGGCAACTTTCATTTCTGAAAATATTTTTAAAAAATAAATACCAGCTTTTAAATTTTTTATATTAACACTAGAATTAGAATTGTTTTTTACAAAAACTCTTTTTCCTAAAGTTGAGTATATCTCAATTTTATTTATTTTTTGGTCTGTTTTTATGTTTATTATGCCAGAAGAAGGATTAGGGTAAACTGTGAATTTCGAGCTAAAAACATCGTCTATACTAGCAGTGTTGTTTTGATATACTCTAACATAATCAATTACCATAGAACTTTCTGTAAAATTGCTATCAGGAGTTCCAGAATAACCTCCGATTGCAACATTTAAAAGTAAAAATTGATCTATATCAAAAGGCCAAGTAGCTGAGTTTTTTGAGCTAGGTTTGTAAGTGTAATAGCCAACGCCGTCAATCATAAAAGTAATCTGATCTGGAGACCAATTCATAGAATATACATGGAAATTATCAGCAACATTATCTAAATCTTTTGTTGCAGTATTTATTGTATTTCCGCTACTAGAGGGGGTATGTAATGCGCTTGATACAGAGTTTGTTGCATGCAATCCATGTTCCATAATATCAATTTCTCCACATGCTGGCCATCCTGTATTACCAAAACCTTGAGTTTGCCAATAAGCACCAGTTTCGCTAATATTTTTCCCTAATGTCCAAATTGCAGGCCATGTTCCATTTCCCTTGGGTAATTTTGCTCTCACATCAACTCTTCCATAAGTAAAGGCATATTTAGAATTTAATCTTGCTGAAGAATATCCTAATGTAACTCCATTAAGATTAACTTGCTCTTTCTTTGCAACTATATGTAAGTTTCCTTCTGATACAAATGAATTTGTATTGCTGTCTGTATAATGCTGTAATTCTCCATTAAACCATGCACCACCATTAGGGCCATAAGTTTGATGATACCATTTATTAGTATTTAAATCTTCTCCATTAAATTCATCAAACCAAACTAAATCATTATAAATTACATCTAGAGCATTTGGATCAGTGGGAGTGCTGCCATCAGAAATATTATCTATGAGATATGTACCAGCAATCGTTTGACCATCATCTATAAATATTGTAAGTCTATTATAAGTTCCAGAAGCATTTACTGAACTTCCATTTGAGCTATATTTAGCATTCTCGAAATCAAAATTTATAGTTTTCCAATCTGAGGGAGAGGGCACAGAAAAAGCTT
>ENA-OSET01002072-OSET01002072.1-sediment-metagenome-genome-assembly--contig:-NODE-2072-length-19790-cov-3.581697_pt1 | contig 19790 bp, 18 predicted proteins | sample MGYA00237882_ERZ534229 | MGnify/ENA primary metagenome ERZ534229 (study PRJEB26408, sample SAMN06266212) | sediment metagenome | isolation source: Hudson Canyon methane seep mesocosm | place... | reverse complement strand
TTCTCAACCGATAAACGTAAGTTTATCATTGCTGACACACCGGGCCATGAGCAATACACTCGTAACATGGCAACAGGTGCTTCAACAGCAGATCTTGCAATCATCCTGATCGATGCTCGTCATGGCGTACTTACGCAAACCAGGCGTCATTCATTTATAGCATCTTTACTTGGCATTAAGCACGTTGTCGTTGCCATCAATAAAATGGACTTAGTTGACTATAGCGAAGAACGCTTTAACGAAATTAAAGACGATTATCTGGAATTCAGCGCACAGCTAAATTTAGGTGACATCCACTTCTTACCTTTATCTGCATTAAAAGGCGTAAATACCATTGATCGCAGCGAATTGACGTCGTGGTACAAAGGCAAGCCATTAATGGAGCTACTGGAAACAGTTGAAATTTCAAGCGACAAAAACCTTGAAGATTTCCGCTTACCGGTACAATACGTTAACCGCCCTAACCTCAACTTCCGAGGTTTCTGCGGCACAATTGCTTCGGGCATAATCAAACCTGGAGACAAAGTAATTGCACTTCCTTCAGGAAAGTCCAGCACAGTTAAGTCAATTGTAACTTTCGAAGGCGAGCAAGAAGAAGGCTTTGCGGGTCAAGCCACTACCTTAACACTTAATGATGAGATTGATATTAGCCGTGGTGATACGCTAGTTAAATCAGATAACTTACCGTCTATTGGCTCAGCATTCAAAGCACACATTGTATGGATGGTTGAAGACCACCTTAAACCAGGAAAATTACTTGATATCAAGCTAGGTTCCAACCTTGTGTCTGGCTCCATCCAATCTATTGGCCACTTAATTGATGTCAATACCATGGAAAAAACTACCTCAGACCATCTGGAACTCAATAGTATCGCCGAGTGTACTGTTCACTTAAACCAGACGATCGCATTTGATCCATACAGTGAAAATCGTGCAACCGGCGCTTTTATCATCATTGACCGCCTCACAAACGTAACTGTTGGCGCAGGTATGATCGATTCAGCCGTAGACGACCAACAATCTACGAACTGGGAACCTGTAAGCTTGGCTGAGCGTCATGCCCGACTTGAGCAAACAGCAGAAATTATTACTTGTAGCGGTGAAGTAGCTGATGTATTGGCGCAAGCTGTAGAACGCAAGCTGTTTAACCTTGGTCGAACTGCGGTATTAATCACAAACAAGATGGCTGAAACGGATGACGAAAAATTAGTCATTGCAAAAGCCCTTAAAGAAGCAGGCTTAATTGCAATCACAGCGTTAAGCGCAGCTTCTGACTTAAGTGACCAAGCGTTATCTGCCGAGCAAGATGCAGACATCCCTAAGCAAGTAAAATCTATTAATTAAGCCCGCTTAATTTAGATTAAACAATGGGGTTCGCAGTGCGAACCCCAATATCTTATAGATCAAAACATGCTGGAGGAGCGGTTTTACCCCTCTCCAACTAATTCCCTTACATATTTTGGTATGCTCCAATGGCGATAAGCTCACTGATTTTTCATCGAATTACCCGATGGCAAGAAGAACAACCTTCAGAACTTAAACTGAGTGAAACCGCCCCACAAGTAAGCGCAGACCATGAAGGCCTTTTTGGACAACTCAAAAAAATCTTTCAATTTAAAGCAGGTAAATTTCATGGTCACTTTGATGAAGACTACAGTACAGCCCCTTTTCAAAGCTGGCTAAAAGAACACTTGGATCAGAAAATCAGTTTTGAAAAATTGAGCCATTTGTACATGAGCCAACTCAAAGAGTTAGTCGACAAAACCAACGAAGCCTTTGAGGCCAGTGTCCTTTTTTTACTCGAAGAACGTGCCGATGGACCACGTTGTTATATTTTTGCACTAGACACAAGCTCAGGCTTGCAACTAGATCACACACTCAACCTTGATACTGTTGACTTCCTAAACACCTCAAAACTAGACCTCGCCTTAAGAATTGACCTGGATGAATGGCAAGATACTAATGTAAGCCAGCCATACTTATGCATGATCCGCGCGCGTAGCAAAGCCAAAATTGGTGAAGCATTTACTCAATCAACCGGTTTTAAAAGCACCATTGATTCCGCCAAAGAAACTGAATCACTTATGCAGGTACTTGCAGGTTACACCAAGGAATCCGAACCCAAAGAAGCCGCTGAAATCAGACAAAAAGCCTATGACTTTTGCGTAGAACAACAGCAACTAGGTGAAGCAGTTCCCTTAAATGAGTTATCCGGTTTTTTAGATGAAAATAAGCCAACCCGCTTTAGTGAGTTTGCAGAACAACAAGAGAGCATTGGTGATAAAACATCACTTCGCCCAGACACACGAAAACTGAAACATTTAGTCAGAATTTCTGGTAAAGGGAATGGACTAAGCTTGTCTTTTTCATCTGATTTAATGCAGCAAACCATTTTATTTGATGAGCAGTCTGACACATTAACAATAACAGCCATCCCAAAAAGTTTAAAAAAACAAATCCTTGAGCACATCAAAGAAGCGAGTGACAAGGAATAAGCACAATATAATTTATTAAACCCACCCATTGCTCTGGATTTACGTTTCAGACAGCAAAAAGGTAGCAAAAATGACCAACCCTGAAAACACTTCACCACAAGCCGTTGTATGTGCGCTATATAAATTTGTCATTCTAGAGGATTACGAAGCACTACGTACACCATTATTACAATGCATGCTAGACAACCAAGTCAAAGGCACGCTATTACTAGCGCGCGAAGGCATTAACGGTACAGTATCCAGCAACCAGGCAGGTATTGACTCCTTGCTTCAATGGCTTAAAAGTGACACACGCTTTGCTGATATTGTCACCAAAGAGTCATTTGACGCTGAAGTCCCCTTTAACCGCACTAAAGTAAAACTAAAGAAAGAAATTGTCACGATGGGCATTGACCATATTGACCCTAAAAAAATTGTAGGCACCTATGTCAAGCCAAAAGATTGGAATAACCTTATTTCTGACCCAGAAGTTTTATTAGTTGATACTCGCAATGACTATGAAGTTCAAATAGGTACCTTCAAGCACGCCTTAAACCCGGAAACAGATTCATTCCGAGAATTTCCTGACTATGTTGAAAAAAATCTGGATAGCAACAAACATAAAAAAGTTGCCATGTTTTGCACTGGCGGCATTCGCTGCGAAAAATCTACCGCTTACCTAAAAGAACAAGGCTTTGATGAGGTATACCACCTAGAAGGCGGTATACTCAAGTATTTAGAAGAAGTACCTGAAGAAGAAACCCTATGGGAAGGCGAATGCTTTGTATTTGACAACCGTGTCGCCGTCAACCACAAGCTTGAAAAAGGCCAGTACGACCAATGCAATGCCTGCCGCATGCCAATCACCCAAGAAGAGAAACAAAGCGAACATTATATTGAAGGCGTAAGCTGCCCTCATTGCCATGAAAAACATAACGACACTCAAAAAGCACGCTTTGCAGAACGAGAGCGCCAGGTTAAATTAGCCAAACAGCGTGGCGAACAGCATATTGGAAGCAATGCCGCAGACGTAATTCTTCAGCGTAAAAAAGCCAAAAAGCAAGATCGCCTTAAACAGCAACAGCAAAACCTCAAAGCAAAGACTTAATAAATAGAAAAGCCCAACCTGCTTCATCATTTTGTGAAGCGGGTTTCTACCTTCCTAGGTTTAGCGTTGTATAATTTTCATAACGCTATAAAAACTTACAAAAAACAACTAGTCACTAAACGCAAACTATATTGGATCTAAGATGAGTAAAATACTGAGCATAAGCATGCTCTCTCTCATAATCACACTAAGTGGCTGTGCAGCGATAACCATTACGGAAAGCGGTCAGTCTAATTTCCAATACCGAGCCGATTACGAAGAATCTAAACATTTCTTTTTATGGGGGTTAATTGGCAGCCACCATATTGATGTCACCAAAATATGCACCGACTCTCCCACCATTCAAATGCAGTCAAAATATAGCGGTTGGGATGTACTTTATACAGCGCTCACCGCAGGCCTTTATTCGCCACGCACAGCAAGAGTCTGGTGTGAAAAGGAGGGCGACGCATGATTAAGTCCAGCATTAAAACCTTAGCCATCATCAGCTTTTTAAGCTTATCGTCTTGCGCGGTTATTCACTTTGAAAACGGTGATGTTGTACCTGACCCAGACAGAATCTCCCTAAGTTTTGGCCTATTTGATGATGACGAACCAAGCAAATACGACACAAGCCTATCTGAACGCCATCGTAGATGGTATCACCATTCAGTTTATCAAGTCGCGGAGCTCAGCAACCCTCTAGAAACCAGCCAGGTTTGTGTCGGTTTAGATTGGAACCAGGTCACCACAGAAGTAACCCCTTTTGATGTTGTTATGGGACTACTGGACAACGCTATTCTTTTTAATGCAGGCGCAGTTGGCCTAGATTTATGGTCACCTTGGAGCGTAGAATATTCTTGCAGAGCACAGCGCTAGTTATCCGTAGAAAGCCCAACAATACAATTGTTGGGCTACTTTAATCTATACAGCCTTAAACAACTGAGCGCTGCCTTAATGCTTCAAACAAGCAGATACCGCTTGCAACAGATACATTTAAGCTACTAACACTACCAACCATTGGAATTTTAGTAAGCTGATCACAATGTTCCCGCGTTAAACGACGCAAACCACTTCCTTCAGCCCCCATTGCAAGCGCCATGGACCCTTTGAGGTCGGTTTGGTAAATGTCTTGCTCAGCCTCACCCGCGGCACCCGTAATCCATATACCAAAATTCTGTAACCATTTCATGGTACGCGCCAAGTTGGTCACACGAATAACCGGGACATGCTCAGCAGCACCACAGGCTACTTTTTTTGCTGTAGCATTAAGCGGGGCCGACTTATCTTTAGGAACAATAACAGCATGCACACCCGCAGCATCAGCTGAGCGCAAGCAGGCTCCTAGATTGTGAGGATCAGTAACTGAGTCAAGAATCAATAGAAAAGGCGCTTCAGATAAAGCCTGTAAAAGCGCTTCCAAGTCACCTTCATCTTTTTCCACTTCGGCTTTAACCAAAGCTACAACCCCTTGATGGCGACCACTAACCAAGGTATCAAGTGATTTCCTGGGCACTTGCTCAAGCTTAATACTCTTTTGCTTAATTAAGTTAATTAACTTGGTCAGGCGTTTATCTTCCCGCCCCTCCTGAATTTGTATTGCAAGTACGGAATCAGATTCGTTGCGCACCAATGATTCAACAGCATGTAAACCAAAAACAGTATCCTGAGTCATGACGGTTTAACCTTTCGTTTTCTTATGCCACTGCTTTTTGTTGAAGTTGAGGCTGGTTTTTTCTCTTTCTTTTTAACTTCCGTTTTTTTAGCAACTTTTTTAGCTGGTTTTTTCTTGGCTATTTTCTTTTCTGTTCTGGGCTTACTCGCTTTTTCTTTACGCTTACCTGGCTTTTTTTCAGCTGCCTCACCTGATACCTTACGACTTTTTGCCGAGCGTCGCTTTGTACGCTTACTTGGTTCACTACTTACTAAAAGTAAATCAACTTTACGCTCTTCCAGGTTTATCTTGGCAACTTCAACCACTACAGGGTCACCTAAGCGATAAATCATACCCGAGCGCTCACCGATTAAACGATGCTTAGCCGCATCATGCTGGTAATAGTCACTACTTAAAGCTGAAACATGCACTAAGCCTTCCACATATAAATCAGCTAGTTCAACAAAGAAACCAAAGCCGGTTACTGCAGAAATAATACCTTCAAATACCTCACCTAAGTGCTGCTGTAGATACTCACACTTAAGCCAGCTATTAACATCTCGCGTAGCTTCATCTGCCCTACGCTCTGTCATTGAGCAATGCTCACCTAACACCAGCATTTTTGCTAAGTCATAAGGGTAGCTATATTTGGAAAGATCCAGCCCCTCTTGGCGACTGACATCATCACTCGTCTTTTCACTATATATAACGGACTTGATAGCACGATGCACCAATAAGTCAGGGTAACGACGAATAGGCGAGGTAAAGTGAGCATAGTGCTCATAAGCCAAACCAAAATGTCCCTTTTCTTCCGGTCCGTAAACAGCCTGACTCATTGAGCGTAGAAGAACTGTTTGCAATACACTGAAGTCAGGACGACCTTTAATCTGACTGATAATTTCCTGATAATCAGCAGGTGTTGGCTCATCCCCCCCCATTAACTGCAAACCTTGCTCTCCTAAAAAGGCTCGCACGTTTTCAAGCTTAACCGCACTTGGGGTTTCATGAATACGGTAAAGAGCAGGTATTTTATGCTTTGATAAGAACTCGGCCGTAGCTACATTTGCACATAACATACACTCTTCAATTATTTTATGCGCGTCATTGCGCACTCGCGGTACGATGGCTTCAATTTTACGCTCTTCACCAAAAATAATTTGAGTCTCAACGGTTTCAAAGTCAATGGCCCCTCGCTCTTTTCGTCTTTCACTTAAAGCACCAAAAAGCGCATACAAGTCATGAAGTTTGGGTAATACCTCTGAAAAATCTTCACAAAGTTGACGCCCTTCAGGTGAATCGGCTTCTTCTAGCATGCAACCCACCTGATTATAGGTCAGTCTCGCATGACTATGCATCACACCTTCGTAGAAGCGACTACCTGTCACTTTCCCTTGTGAGTTGATATCCATTTCGCAAACCATACATAGTCGGTCTACTTTTGGATTTAATGAACATAATCCATTTGAAAGCACCTCTGGCAACATGGGTACCACGTAGTCAGGAAAATAAACTGAGGTCCCTCGATTATTGGCCTCCAAATCCAATGGTGATTCTACTTGTACATAATGACTCACATCAGCAATGGCAACATATAGCATCCAACCATCTGCTTGTTTTTTACAATAAACAGCATCATCAAAGTCACGCGCATCTTCACCGTCAATTGTCACTAAAGGCAGGTGGCGAATATCAATACGCTGCACTTTGTCAGCCTCATTCACTTCAGGCTTTAACTCACTTACAGCTAAATCAAGTGCTTTAGGCCATTCAAAAGGAATGCCGTAAGTACGAATAGCCACATCAATTTCCATTCCAGGAGCCATATGATCACCCAGAATTTCAACCACTTTACCGGTAGCATGTGTTCGTTTTGTTGGCTGGTGAAGTATTTCTACCATCACATACTGCCCATGCTCTGCATCCGCAGTATCATCGGCATCAATTAAGATTTTCTGACTGATTCGAGCATTTTCTACCTCAACCACCGCGATATTACCTTCACGATATAAGCGGCCCACAAGCTGTGTGGTATTTCGCTCTAATATATCGACAATTACAGCATGGCGTTTACCACGAAAGTCTTCGCTATCTGCACGAACGAGCACACGATCACCATCAAACACCGTTTGCATTTGGCGTGCCGACAAAAACAGATCAGAACCACCTTCATCCAGCTTAACAAAACCAAAGCCATCACGATGACCAATGACAGAACCTTTCATCAAATTGACGCGCGAAACAGGTAAATACTGCCCTCTTCGATTACATACTAGCTGGCCATCCCTAGACATCGCAATTAAACGACGCCGGAGTGCTTCCAGGTTATTTTCTTCTGTTAAACCCAGTTCTTTAGCTAATTCTGGGTGAGTAGCAGGGGCATTCCGTTCATCCAGATAGTTAGTCAAAAACTCTCGACTTGGAATGGGATTTTCGTAATTTGAGGCTTCACGAGCCTTATGAGGGTCAGAAGCAATTGCTTGCTTCTGGTTTTTTTTAGACTTTGCTTTTGTCATTCATTTCCGCGCTTGCGTTGGTTTTGCCATCGTAAAATAGCTAAAAAGTAGTTCAAGCGCTAATTATAACGTTTATCTAGCAATATGTAGAAATAAATTCACGCCGCTCGGATCTTTCACCACATGCATTTGTGAACGCTTTACACCACAACAAGATGCCAAGTAATACAAATGCGCTTCACTTCTTGGGTTAACATGCCATTGAAGGAAGTCCATATAGTGCTGACTCGGGTTAGTTGTGCTTAAATTACCTATAACTAATTGGCCGCCTTTTTGAGTTTGTGTCAGTAACTTTTCCAACGTACTCTTGAAAGCATTGTCATTAAGGTAGTCAAACAATCCTTCAGACCAGACCAGATCATATTGATTTGGTGTTTTGAGGTCAGCCACCACACCATGCTGAAAGTGGACCCGATCAATATGCGAGCGACACAATAGACGCGCATAATCTAAAGCCTTCCAGTTATTGTCCATACACAAAAAAGTCGCTTCACTCTTTTCAGTTGCACCTAAGTAATTTGCTACCGAACGCGATGAACCCGAAGCGACATTCAACACCTTAACTTCATGCACAACCTGCTCTACATCTTGCATTGTCTGCTGGAAATAGTTTTGACTATTCTGAAAGGCTTCCACAAAGGCTTGCTGACTCCAGAATTCATCCCATTTTTTAAGGCCCTGATCAGCGGTTTGGTAATCACCACATATACGTTCAATCAATTCAAAATCACCCGAATGCCCATGAGGTTTTCTGTATGCAAAGCCTTGCATGGTATCAAACGTAAGTGACTTACCCATTAAATCTTCTTTAAAATCTGGACCGTAATGATTGAATTCACCCCGGCGCTCAAGCAAATTAAATTCCTCCAGAGTATGATTTAAAGTTGCATACTGTTCAGGCTCAGGCCCACCGGCTTGCACAAGATCATAGATATAGTTCACTGGCGTCATCATATTTTTACCTTCAGTTGAGTACTTTCTAAGTTTGAAGGACATAATTAGAGTAATAAAACCAATTTCTGCTTTTTTATTGAAATAACCTTAAAAACTTTCCTTTAAATGTCACAAGAATGTAAAACATAAGCATTCTATTTACTTTGTCACACCTCAATAATGTACATTTTTTAACCAATCCGATAAAATTCTACTCAACTAAAGACATAAAAAGACACATTCAATTGGATTGAGGTTACTCCCGTGTTTGAAGATACCCCACATATTTTAAAAAAAGATGCCGCAGAAATGCCAAGCTTTGAAGAATTAACCACACTTGCACAAGAAGCCCCGGAAGCACTTGAAGCCTTACGCCGCCAACTATGCGAGCAAATCCTTCAACAAGCCCCAGACCACATGTGTCGCCGCTTAAAAGGCTTACAATTCAAAATTGATATGGAACGAAGGCGTGCTAAAACACCAATGGCTTCTTGCCTAAAGCTATCCTCCATGATGAATGACTCTTTAATGGAGCTGAAAGCAGCACTTTCAAATCCTCAGGAATTCTTACGTATTCATCAACCCCCTCCTCAAAGCGATATAAGAAATAACAATGAAGAGGATTACCCAACGGCACAAATCATTCCCTTGTTTCCTAACAAGCAAGATTGAATCAACTTAATTTTTACTGCAGACTAGCGCTCTTAAACCAAATGAAAACAAGAATGAGAGCCTCATGGGAAAAACAGCTTGGGTTGCAGGCGCTACAGGCGTTATTGGCAACTATTTAATTGAGTTATTAAATCAGGATCCAGCTTACGATAAGGTCATTGCCTTTGTTCGCTCCCCTCTAAGTAATCGCTGGTCTAATCTATCAAAAGTTAGCCAATGGGTGACGGACTACACTCAACTCAAAGCGCCAGACAAAAACACACATGTCGATGATTTATTCTGTGCACTTGGCTCAACTACTAAAAAAACACCAGATAAACAAGCTTATTATCAGGTGGATGTACAATACCCATTAAATTTTGCTACTTTAGGTACTCAACATGGGGCTGGTTTTTACGGTTTAGTATCTTCACATGGAGCAAACCCCAAAGCACTTTCCTATTACTTTAAAATGAAAGGCGAACTTGAAACCACATTACAACAGCAAACCTATTCACATATCGCTATTGCTCGCCCAAGCTTACTAAAAGATCATCGACAAGAATACCGCTTACTCGAACATTTAAGCGGCTTTGTTATGAGTAAATTTCCAGGAAATTATAAAGCAATTAATGCCATCAATGTGGCAAATGCTTTAGTTGAATCAGCTAATAATGGCACCAAAGGTGTTGAAATACTGCAATCTAAAAATATGCAGCAAAAATAGTATTTTATACACCAGCGGATAAAGCTAAGAATGGCCAAAGAAATTCAAGATGAAATAGATGATTTACTAAGTTCGGTAAAGTCGGTTCAGCTGGCCACACTCACCACTGAACAAGAAACTGATATTAGTTATGCACCCTACCTTAAAAAAGAAGGCGTTTTTTATATTTTTATTAGCGAACTAGCTAGCCATACCCAAAACCTGAAAACGAATCCAGCGTCATCATTAATGTTTATTGAGGATGAATCCAAGAGCAAAACAGTCTTTGCCAGAAAGCGCTTGATTCTTGAATGCAAAAGCTCGCTCATTCCTCGCAATGATTCTCAGTGGGAAGCTATTCTGGATGACTTTGAAATCCAGCAAGGACCAACTATAAAGCTACTCAAAACACTACCTGATTTTTGCTTATTTAGACTCACAGCAAAAAAAGGCAGCTTTATAAAAGGTTTTGGACAGGCTTTTAGCTTGTCTGGAAACAAACTTACCAACATTATGCAAGTAAAACCGAATACTCAAATCTAACCCCTTGTCACTTACAGAGAACTCAGACCACCTAGAAAATCTATTGCTCTCTGTTCTGACCAATAGCGGTTTTTCCGATTAAAACTCATAAATCCCACATGCCCGCCAAACTCGGGTGTTTCCAACCTTACCTTGGGATTATTTTTTACTATTTCATAGGGATAACATTCAGGTGTTAAAAAGGGGTCATCTTTGGCACTCACCATTAGTGTTGGTACAGTAATTTTTGAAATGAATTGTTTACTACTACTGCGCCGCCAATAATCTTCCGCACTATCAAAACCATTCATAGGGGCAGTGTATCGATCATCAAAATCATGAAAATTTTTAATTTTTGAAAAGCCTCTTAAATCAATTTCATCAGGGTATAAACGCTGCTTTTCTTTTAGCTTTTGTTTCAGACTACTCAAGAAATTTTTCATGTAAATCCTATTTTTAGGCTCTGCGAGTTGCACAGAACTTGTTTGCAGATCGCAAGGTACTGAAAAAGTCACGGCTCCCAGAATATTTTTTGATAAGCAAGTATTGCTTTTACCTAAGTGAATAAGTGTTTTGTTACCACCAATACTAAAGCCAACTAAGGCGATTTCGTCATAAGATTTGGATTGAGCATAATCAATCACGGTTGAAAGATCCAAAGTAGCGCCACTGTGATAAGAAGACAAATGCCGGTTAGGCTCACCACTACATGAACGAAAATTCCAGGCAAGCACATCCCATTTATGCTGCAGAGCAGTATTCGCCATACCCAACATATATGGACGTCGACTATGACCTTCAAGACCATGGGTGAGTATTAGCAAGCGTTTATTACCTGATCGCGCCCAGTCTAGGTCGATAAAGTCACCATCAGGAGTGTCAATACGCTCTTTAACAAAGAAATGGTCACCCAGTTTTCTGAACACTGAAGGGTAAATACTTTGAAAGTGTCCATTTTTTAACCACCATGAAGGATGATAACGCATACTTATAATTACCTTATGAAAAAGCACCTTAGATTAGGTATAAACCATTATATTCATACTAGAACATCATAAATAATGCTCGGATTTTAATCAGATTCCAGCACATTTTTTACCCACAGATAAAAATAGTTCACTTTCTTGAAAACAAGTGTTGACGACCGAAGTTCAACTAGATAATATGCGCCCCGTTGTGACATTCCCCGATAGCTCAGTTGGTAGAGCAACGGACTGTTAATCCGTTTGTCGCTGGTTCGAGCCCAGCTCGGGGAGCCAACACAACCACTTCTAACACCTTTATTTCTTAAAGCACACACTTAAATTCAACACCATTAATACATAAAACAACCCTCAATCTATTTTTATCATATCTACAATTTTCTCAAATAAGATTTTTAAATCAATTTCCTCGGGTTGAAGATACCACTGTAAAAAAGCGCCGTCGACAAACGCAAGCAATACACTCGAATCCCCCCTCACGAACCTCTACACCAACAGAAACAAAAACCGACTCAATAAATATTCGATAGGCATCATACATTTTTTTAATTTGCGCATTGATATTAGCATCAAGCGTTTTATTCACTATAAATGCAATCAGTAAAGCATTTGCTTCCGGCACACGCTGCATTTCTTCAGCAAGCAAAAACATAACACGCTTTAGTCCAGTTCTTTGTCTAGTGAACTTAGATTGATTTCTGCAATAAGCCATTTTTACTGCCAAAATGCCAAAGAATACTACTTTTAGCAACGCCACTTTTTTCGGCTACCAAGTCTAGCTTTAGAAAACTTAAATCCGATTCAGCTAGAACCATGCGAGCACTTTTAATGATACGCAAACGACTCAGTTCACCCCGGTTTGTTTTTGCTTTGTTTTTAGCTTTACTTTTGAGCAGAGTCATACCGCGAACCTTTCTTTAATCCGTTTCGCCGCAATATAACTAAACACCATAATGCTTAAACCCGGATCTAATGAGCTACTACTTGGAAAGACAGAACTATCTGAAACAAACAATTTTTCCCAACCATGCACTTGATGATCTGATTTTACAACAGAGGACTGGGCACTCTCCCCCATTCTGCAACCGCCCTCAGGGTGCGGTGAAGCCATCGACAAACCACCCGCAGCCAGCACAACCACATCCGTTGAAATGTTGAATGTTTTACCTGAGGATTGATTGGCAGCACGATCCATAATTTCAACACCTAGACCACTTACCTTCTTACCAGCCAGTTCAACCCTAACAATTAAAAAACTCAAACGCCAGAAACAACAAAGCCCCGTAAAATACGAGGCTGAATTGGCATATCCTTATCGCTAATCCTTAGCAAGAATCCCTTTTTCCCATTTAGCTCAATCCATATGAGCAATGCCACCTTGGCCTTGTTCTCCGTAACTTAGCTATCCTTAAATGTTATTCCTTAACAGTCATCCTAAACGTAAGCAGTTTCCTTACTAATCCTTTTATACTATTTAGCGTCCTGCTTTTCCTGATCCTTGTATATTCCTAAAATCCTTTTTGTTTCCCTTAATCCCTTGCCGTCCTAGCTATGTGATAAATATTAATCGGATTTCATAAAGTTGCATACAGGTAATATCCGAAAGCCTTGTAAGAGATTTCTTACACTCTTAACTCAATATATTAAGTACTTCCTATAAACCTCGGTTTTTGAACAATTTTACTGACTTCGGATGCTTAGATTATTTATGCATATCGCCATTGCACGCACTAAAACTGTGACAGATCACACATTTAAACCGCACCGCACCTGATAACGTTACTAAACATTCATTAAAAAAAATAAAAGGAGAATACAATGAAGCAATCCGTATTTAAGCTTCTAAGCACTTTAGTTATCGCAGCCAGCCTGACGGCCTGTGGCGGTGTAGGTAGTTTAGCCAGTAATGCCCGCGTAACTGATGCTGATAACAACCAAGTAGTTACCATTGGCGATTCAATTTTTGCGCTTTCAGGCAAACTACAAGATTACCTAGAAGATTATGCGGGCGAAACTTTCCGCCGCTACACGATTTCTGGCGCAGAAATTACAGGTGGCATCATTGCAACCGATATTGCGACTCAGTTTGAAATTGCAAAAAGCGATAACCCAAATATCGACACAATTCTAATGGATGGTGCAGGTAACGACATACTTATCCCTGCCATTGCTCTTTTTGACCCTTATGACTGTAAAACACAGTGGTACGAATGGGGCCGTCTAAGCTCAACGTGTAAAAACTTCATCGATGACCTTTACGTAGATACAGTTAACGTTCTTAATAATATCGATGCAAATGGTGTTGATAATGTAATTTTCCTTGGCTATTACTACACCAAAGATGCTCTTTTATGGTTGGATAGCCTAGAAGAAGCGGTTGATTATGGCGATATGCGTCTTTCTCAGGCGTGCGCATACTCCGCTGCGAACTGTACCTTTGTTGACCCTCGCTCATCTATCAACGATAGCGATATCATTATTGACGGCATCCACCCTGCAAGCAGCGGTTCACGTAAACTAGCTAACCTTGTATGGCCAGTACTTCAGCCATTATTATAATTTAGTTTTTAAAACTAAATTATACCCGAGTCATAATGTGGGCTTTCCAGTTTCATGACTCTCCCCACAACCCATTTGTTTAACAAATGGGTTGTTTCTTTATCAACCCTTAAAAAATGATTTATCTATGAAAAAGTGGAAGCTATTAATTGCCCTGGTACTTGTTTCAGGATTGGCATTTGCCTTTTTGTTCATTAAATCTTCCTTGGATATTAGCAACGCTGGCTCTACAGCTACACCGATAGCAAAACCACCAACAATAGACTTCCCTGACCTGAACGAAGAGCACCCAAATCAAACTAATGACAACGATTCAAAGCTCACAGAACACGAACTATTTGAAGCTGAACTCGCAGCCCGACTGCAATCCAGTTATGGCGAACAGATTCAAGATTTAAGCGTTCAAGCTAGCTTAATGAAAGTAAAAATAAATATTCAAAACCACTACCCTAAAGATGGTATGAGTCACTTCAGTCGTGTAATTTTTCTAGCCTTCCCTAGCCATGCTGAATCAATCCTCAGCATCATTAAACGCCTTGGAATTTATAACGAGTGGTTAGATGATAACCAAACAAAACTAGACAACCTCTCCCCCCTGGAACTCAATGGCACCTTATGGCAAAAACGAAAAGAGTTATTTGGCAGCGATGCTGAAATAATCTGGTCTAAAGATCGCGAACAAATGATGCAAAAACAAGTACGAATGCAAGATTTGATTCACCGATTAGGCCAGGCGAACGATATCTCTTTTGACGAAAAACTCTACCAACTACAAACAAGCATCGCTGAAACTTATGAGGGGACAGCCCAGGCAATAGAAATAAACGGAGGACTAATTGCGCAGGTTTTCTTTGGCCTAGAATCAGTCCAGCAAGAACTCCAACAACTATCACCTGAAGAGCGACAAAACCAAATCAATCATGCTCGCCGAACATTAGGTTATAACGACGAGCAAATTGCACACCTACAAAAAAAGGATGGAGAGCGAAATAAGCGCTGGAGCAATGGCACGAATTACATGTCTGAACGAAAGGTTTTAAGTAATAACTTAGAAGGAGACCAACTTGAGGATGCACTTAGCGTACTAAGAGAAAAATATTTCAAGCATGAGGCAAATACAATTCGACAGGAAGAAGAGTCTGATTTTTGGCGCTATGAACGTCGACGTATTTATGGGCGTAATTAACGCTAATACATTTACCCTCCCAACACTTACTGCAATTTGTATTCAAAGTATACAATCCCTATAATGCCGCCCCCACGAGATTACAAATATAGTCTACCCTTTACGCTTATACGCTCATTGTAGACACCGCCAACGAGGTACTTATGTTCGAACCCCATGCTAATAAACACTTGAGCATCAAAAATGATGTTCTTTCCGGGCTAACGGTTGCATTAGCATTGGTACCAGAAGCAGTTGCTTTTGCTTTTGTAGCAGGCGTTGACCCCCTTGTTGGTCTTTATGCTGCATTTATGGTTGGCTTGATAACAGCATGTATTGGTGGACGCCCAGGTATGATTTCAGGAGCAACAGGTGCGCTGGCGGTAGTCATGGTTGCACTGGTTGCAGATCATGGCGTTCAATACTTGTTTGCCACTGTAGTGCTAATGGGATTAATACAGATCACAGCAGGTCTACTTAAACTAGGCAAGTTTATTCGTATGGTGCCCCACCCTGTTATGTTAGGTTTCGTCAATGGTCTTGCCATTGTAATTTTCCTTGCACAACTCAGTCAATTTGGGGATAGCTCCCAGAGCAGCGGTTGGCTTGAAGGAACAAGCATGGAAGGCTCTATCATTGACATTGCTTGGTTAGAACAAAGCGCTTTAATGACAATGTTTGCATTGATCGCAGCCACCATGGCTATCATCCATTTTCTTCCAAAATTAACCAAAGCCATTCCTTCATCACTGGCCGCGATTCTAGTTGTTTCATTAGCCGTTATGTTCCTTGGCCTAGACACAAAGCTTGTCGGTGATGTTGCATCTATTGCAGGCACTTTACCTAGTTTCAATATTCCAAGCGTTCCCTTCACTTGGGAAACACTAATGATTATTCTGCCTTATTCAATCATTCTGGCAGCCATTGGTTTAATTGAGTCATTACTAACCTTAACCCTGATTGATGAGTTAACTCAAACACACGGTAAAGGTAATCGTGAATGTGTTGGCCAAGGCGTGGCTAACACCGTTACAGGATTCTTTGGCGGTATGGGTGGTTGTGCGATGATCGGACAAAGCATGATTAACGTTAACTCTGGCGGACGAGGACGCTTATCAGGTATTTCAGCCGCACTGTTCTTGCTCGCTTTTATCTTATTTGCCTCGTCATTAATTGAACAAATACCTGTTGCTGCACTTATTGGTGTAATGTTTATCGTGGTAATTGGTACATTTGAATGGTCCAGCTTACGCATACTAAGAAGAGTACCTAAATCTGATGCCTTTGTATTAATTCTTGTTTCAGGTGTAACTGTCGCAACTGATCTGGCAATTGCGGTTGTGGTCGGCGTCATTGTTTCTGCCTTAGTATTTGCCTGGGAACACGCTAAACACATTTATGTGAAAAAGCATGATACAGAAGATGGCTCAACCATTTATGAATTGGAAGGCCCACTATTTTTTGGCTCTACCTCTAACTTCCTTGAGCAGTTTAATATTCAAGAAGATAAAAATGATGTCATTATCGATTTCAAAAACTCACGAGTGTGTGATCATTCAGGGATAGAGGTAATTGATACCTTGGCAGAACGCTACCTCAATGCAAACAAGACTTTACACCTGCGCCATTTGAGCAATGAGTGTAAAACACTACTAAAAAATGCAGGAGATTTGATCGAAGTCAACGTCATCGAAGATCCAAACTACCATATTGCGTCAGATAAGCTAGACTAATAGCGTTGTGCCTTTAACTATAAACCCCCATAAATTTTTAGACCCATAAATTCGGAGAGTCTGCCAATGAGTACAAAAGATAAACTAGGTTTAGATAAAGTTGTTAAGCTCATCAATAAAGAGTTTGAAAAAACTTCAAACCAATTTGATAAGTTAATCAGTGATGCATTCAAGCAACTTGACTCATTACAGGCTCAAGTCCATGAACCGGTTAAGAAAGTCATTGATGACATGGAAAAAATCCGTGGACGTGAAGTAAAGCGTTTTCAATCTGAATTTGATAAGCGCATTTCAGAGTTTAATGACTTACAAGCACAACTTTTAGAAAAAATTGGCATCGAAACCAAGAAACCTGCTGCTAAGAAAAAAGCGACTAAAACTACAGCAAAAAAGAAAGCGATCCCAAAATCGCCGGCAAAAAAAGCGGCACCTAAAAAAGCAGCACCTAAAAAGGCCACAACTAAAGCAGCACCTAAAAAAGCTGCGGCTAAAAAACCTGCTGCCAAGAAGACAGCAACTAAAAAAGCAACAGCTAAAGCCACACCAAAAACTGCAGCTAAGAAGCCTGCTGCCAAAACAACTACACCAAAAGCTGCGGCTAAAAAACCTGCTACAAAAGCAGCCCCAAAAAAAGCAGCGGCTAAAAAGCCTGCAGCTAAGGCAACTTCAACCCAGAAAGAAACACCTAAAGAAAGTAAGTAATACCCCAAGTGGTAGGGAGCTCCGCCCTACCACGCCTTATTTCAAAACGTGAATCACGTCTCATTCTTCCATTATGTAAACTCATATTTCACATCACATATAAATTACGTAACTTGAAAGAATATTTTTGTTACGAAATACGTCCTTAGTTTACAATTTGATACCATGCTGCCTTTTTAACCTATAAATCATTGGCCTACAATTAACTTATAACATTTACTAATAAACATTAATTTTTTATCTCTTTTTCTCTTTATCAGGTAGGAAAGCAAATTGCTTAAAACCAAGTTCAAGCACAGCACTTTTTTAACGTTCTTATTCTTTTTTGGAGGAATAAATATCGCGAGTGCCGAAATACAATCAGGTTTAAGCAATGATTCACTTACATTAATCAAACTAATCGCGAGCGCAAGTTTAGCCACCATATTCGCAGCTTTATGTTTTTTCTTATTTAGACTCAACAAGCGCCTACAAAATAACATACACGCTCACGAAGCAACCGAAGTAATGATGTCCAAGCTCAATAGCGCAGTCACTAATAGTGGTGCCAGTATTGTCATCACTAATAACGAAGGTGCTATAGAATACGTTAACCAAAAATTTTGTCGCATGACAGGCTTTCTACACCATGACGTTATTAACCAGTCCATCAGCATTCTCAGTACAAGCACAAACCAAGAAAGTAATGATGCCTGCACCTTGCTCGATAAAACCTGCCTACAAGAAAGCTGGGAAGGAGACGTTTTGTGTGTAAAGAAAGACAGTACTGAGTTCTGGAATGCGATCACCGTTTCAGCGGTCTATGACAAACACAAAAGTATTACTAATTATGTGCTTTCAGCGATCGATATCACTGACTTGAAAGAAGCAAATCGTAAGATGAAACACCTTGCCTTGTTTGACCCTTTAACAGGCCTAGCAAATAGACGTTTATTTATTGACCGCTTACACCAATCAATATTCAATGCACGACGTCATAATACCATCACGGCGCTGTTCTTTTTAGACTTGGACCAATTTAAACGTATTAATGACACACTTGGACATCACGCAGGCGACCAGTTGCTATTAATTATTGCTGAACGCCTTAGCTCTTGTGTTCGTAATCAAGATACTGTCGCACGCTTAGGCGGCGACGAATTTACCATTCTTCTTAATGACGTTACAGATACGGATAAAATTGCCAACATTGCCAAAAATATCTTATCAATCCTCAAAGAGCCCATACGCTTAGGCAAACATGAAGTAATTGTTTCAACGAGTATTGGAATCACGCTTGCACCGACCGACAGCTATTGCAGCGAAACCTTGATGAAAAATGCTGACCTTGCCTTGTATATGGCAAAAGACAACGGTAGAGACGGTTATTACTTTTTTACAGAAGATCTTAACATTAGGGCAAACAAATTACTTGAGACCGAAAACGAGTTACGAGACGCGATTAAAAATGAGGAGTTTCACTTACATTACCAACCTCAAGTTAGCCTTAAAACAGGTGAAATTACGAGTGTTGAGGCGCTTATTCGCTGGGAGCACCCAATAAAAGGTGATATTCCCCCCTCAGAATTTATATCTATAGCAGAAGAAACCGGACTAATCGTTCAAATTGGCGAATGGGTTTTAAGAAATGCATGCTTAGAAATTAAAAGGCTCAAAGAAATAACAGGAAAAGAATTACGTGTTGCAGTGAACCTTTCGCCACGCCAATTTGATGACCCTAAATTAATCACCATAGTTTCTAGCGCATTAGAAGACTCAGGTCTTAGCCCTGAAAATCTTGAAATTGAAGTGACAGAAGGCATGTTAATGAATGACATTAATGTCGTCATTGATCAGTTAACAAATATCAAGTCAACCGGTTCAACAATTACGATTGATGATTTTGGCTCCGGCTACTCATCCTTTAGTTATTTAAAAAGCTTGCCTGTCGACATTTTAAAAATAGACCAATCTTTTGTTTATGACATCCCCGAAGATTTGGATGCAATGGAAATTGCCTCTGCTGTTATTGCAGTTGCACACAAGCTTAACTTGAAAGTCGTCGCGGAAGGCGTTGAAAATATTGACCAACGAGACTTCCTTGTTATTAATAAATGTGACTTTGCTCA
>ENA-OSET01002071-OSET01002071.1-sediment-metagenome-genome-assembly--contig:-NODE-2071-length-19790-cov-30.260184_pt1 | contig 19790 bp, 19 predicted proteins | sample MGYA00237882_ERZ534229 | MGnify/ENA primary metagenome ERZ534229 (study PRJEB26408, sample SAMN06266212) | sediment metagenome | isolation source: Hudson Canyon methane seep mesocosm | place... | reverse complement strand
AGGATTCGACCATTGAACAGGTTAAAGCGACATCATCCGTTGCCAGCATATAAGGCATGCCTTGCTCCTCAGCATAGCCAATCATAACATTTCCAGTGCTTTTATAGGCCAGCGTGCAACCATTTAACAGCACAAATAAACCTAACAAACAAAGCAATAAATAATAACGAGGGTTTCTTTTCAAAACATCACCTTAGAATTATGCGGCTCTTTCTTGAACCTGCATATTAAGCATACTTTCTATACTTAAATGGCAATCAAGTCCAGGCCATTCTATTCCTGTTTTTTGACAGATAAAAACATAATTTGAAACTTCTTTGACCGTTGCTTCCTGCAGTTTCATATTCCAATCCATCGGTGTAGAAATCAGGCGTCCACCCTCTATCTCCACATGTAAATACCGGTCATCAAAATGTACGGACTTACCTTTTACTAAAATATTCATCCCACCGCCTCTCAAATTCTTCTTTATGCTCTTCAATTATCTGTAATACTTTTTTAAGCTCTTTAGGTTTCTAAAATTCTTTATTACTCACAATCCTGCCAACTCTATCTTAGCAAAATCACCACCGTAAATTACATGAACATGCTTGGGCTCATACTCATTTGCATAGAAAAAGAATCTATAACCATTAATATTTAATAATATTGGCATTAATACTCTACTATTAAGGCTTATGAAATATGATTAAATTCGTTCTATGTCTAAAAGCATCATATACCTCGTTCCTACGCTCTGCATCGGAACGCTGGAGCGTCTTTTTATGCATTCCCACGCAGAGCGAGGGAATGAGATGAATTGTTTTCAATTCAAATCGTTTTTTTCTTCCGGCATGATCAGTTCCACACTCGGATAATAAGTACTAAACCGTCCTTTATCTCTTGTAATCAATTTATAATTTGCAACTGCCGCATGAGCACCAATTAAAAAATCGGGTAGTACATTGGTTTTTGTCCCTTTACGTCTTTTATATTGTAGAAAAGCCTTGCCCGCCAAAAACAAAGCTTCTTTAGGAATAGGCATAACCTCAAAACCAAGCTGTTTAAATACAGCTTCCAGCTCTTCAATTGTTTCAAACCCTATTGAACACTCCATATAAATAACAGGGTTAATAATAAAAGTATTATTTTGATCTAAGCTTTCCAGGCATGCCGCACTCCATTCAAACCATGCACTATTGGGTTGAGTTAAATCCGTTATTACACAAGTGTCAACTAGGATAATGGCCACCCATTACCCTCTTGTTAAAGCCAGTATCTCACCCGTAGTCATGGTGATTTTTCCATATTGATACGCGTTTCTAAAGCGACTGACTTTTTTAACTGTTGACTTTTCTTTAACAAGATACCAGCGTCCTTTTTCATCTTGTAAAAACTCAATTTCCGTTTCAGCAGGAAGTATCCCCATGCTTTCTCTCACATCACGAGGGATAGTCACTTGCCCTTTACTTGTTACCCGCACTAGTTTTAGCTCCACTTATTAAGTAATACTCCAATAGTAATACTTTGTTCAGCTGGAATCAAGTTTTCATCTTTCGCTTACATCATTTTCCTTCAGGCATAAAAAAAGGGAAGGCTTTAACACCTTCCCTTTTTGGGTTTTGTTAAGTTTTAAAAAACTTAGAATGCAAAACCAACTGATCCACCTAATGTGAAGCCGTCTGTATCAACGCCATCTACATCATCTGGAGTCCAGTGGTAACGACCGTCAACACCCGCATAGATACCAGGAAGGATTTCGTAATCCGCACCCGCTCCGAACTGCATACCAGTATTTAATACGGTTACCGCGTCAGATGGAGGGCTGATAATGTTAAAATCTAAACCTAAAGGAATAATCCAAGGTCTTAGTTTGCTTCCTTCCATAAATCTTAGTTTAGGAGCCGCACTTACTCTTAACTGATTTACAGTTACTGTTTGTTGGACACCAGAGACAGCAGTAAGGCTAGTCCCTCCTGATGCAGCCAAAGAAACCACTTTTTCTAAATTGTTAGATTCTCTTTCCCCTAGCTCTGAATATTCAATACCTAATTCAATACCGAAAGACACACCATCCATTAAGCCAAACAAATCGTTATTCATAGTGAAATCGATCGCACCACCATAATAGAAAGCATCTTGATCCGCTTCACTGGTCAAAAAGTCTTCACCATAACCCGTTCCTAATAATCCTGCTGTTGAACCACGATTATCATCCATATGCATCCAACCACCACGCACATTAAATCGGTGGTCTTTAGAAGCAACTTGAATAGGTGCATTCTTAACAGATGCCATCCATTGATCCAACTCTTGTACTTTAGTTGTATCAGCAGCGTTAGCAGCGATTGTTTTAACTCGGCTTAACTCTGATTGCATTGCTTGCATCATTGTTGCCATTTGATTAACTTGTAGCTCTAAAGCTGCAGTTTTTTTAGCATTTGCTTCTGCTTGTGTTTGAGCAGCTGCTTGTGGAGAAACTAACGCCCCAGCAATTGTTAAGGACGCAGTTGCTACGCCAAGCGCAATCTTTGTTTTTTTGATCATTAATTTCCCCTCAAGAGGTTGTTATTATTAGAGTGCATTTGCTGAAATACAACAAATGTAAAACACGGTGGTAATAATAGCAGTAAAGTAAAATCCTTACAAGTTTTGCATCTATTTTTTATATTTTTACATTACCTTAATTATCAACAACATAGAATGCATACATAATAAAAAACCAAAGAGTTTGCAAAAAAACAACACAGCATTTCATAAAAGACCTCCTGTATACTATGCCCTACAGCGCTTTTTAATCGAGCTATCTAACAGTGAATAAATGGTAATCAAATTATTTGAATATTGATCGCGCCGAAAAGAATTTACGGGTTAAATCCTGCTCTACAGAAAAACTATAAAATCCTATGCCAGCTATTTCGGACATCACTCTTATAGGTAGCGGTGCAATCGGTTTATTAACAGCAAAAGAATTTGTTAATGCCGGCTGTACTGTTACGCTTATAGATAAATCATACTCTGGCCAAGAGTCCTCTTGGGCAGGTGGCGGCATATTGCTCCCTCTGTACCCGTGGCGACAACCCAAAGCCATTAGCACCTTAGTCATTGCAAGTATTAAAAACTATGCAACACTATCTAATGAGTTATTTAATGCCACTCAAATTGACCCTGAATGGTATGACTGCGGCTTACTGATTTGCAAAAACCCAGATATTGATCTTGCGGCTCAATGGTGTGTAGATAATGACATACCCTACAGCGATGCAGACGACTCATTCTTTAACGACTTAGAGACTCAAACTAACAATCCTTTATGGTTACCCAGCATCGCTCAGGCTCGTAACCCACGGCTACTAAAGTCTTTAAAAGCCTACTTGCTCAATGCCGGTGTTAACTTTATTGAAAACAATGAAGTCATTAGCTGCTCTATTAATAACGCTACAATTAATTCCCTAGAAACACTACAAGGTTCAATTAAAGTCAATCAATGTATTATTTGTACTGGGGCATGGACAGGTGACTTAGCCAAAACACTATTACCCACTGATTTACACCAGCCAAATATTTCTCCTGTCAAAGGTCAAATGTTATTATTTGATGCAAAACCGGACACTTTGCCTCATATGATTTTAGACGACGACCATTACCTAATCCCTAGAAAAGACGGCAAAATACTGGTCGGAAGCTCTGTAGAGCATTGCAACTTTGACAAAAGCACGACAACTGAAGCTAAAGAAAAATTATTTGATTTTGCAACCGGACTATTTCCTGCATTAAAGCAATTCCCATTAAGTCACCACTGGGCAGGATTACGCCCCGGCTCACAACAGGGCGTCCCTTATATAGACAAACACCCTGACATTAAAAACTTAAGCATTAATGCCGGACATTTTAGAAATGGATTAGTAATGGGACCCGCTTCTGCACAGCTTATGGCCGATTTAATTCTGGATAGAAAGCCTTGCGTAGATCCTGAACCTTATAAATTAAACTAGTATTTTGGAGCGTAGACTTTGACCTGCTCTGTTACGGGGTTCAAATGATCGTGTATTGACACAAAGCAGACTAAAGTCTGCGCCCCCACCTTTATTATCTGGCAGTACCTTATGCACAGAAACAAATAACCACCATATACCAAGCTAAAATCATGAACCTTTATCCTTTGCTTCGCCCCGCCCTATTCTCTCTTGACCCTGAAGTAGCACATAACGTTACCTTAAAGCTATTAAACCTTGCTGAAAAAACAGGTTTATCTCATTTAAGCAAAGCAAGCTCAGATAATAAACCGCTTACCGTTATGGGGCTTAACTTCAAAAATCCTGTGGGTTTGGCAGCAGGTCTGGATAAAAATGGCGATTATATAGCGGCACTTGCTGCTCTAGGCTTTGGGTCTATAGAAATAGGCACTGTGACACCTAGACCGCAACCTGGCAATCCAAAACCACGGCTTTTCAGACTACCTGAACATGAAGCCATTATTAACCGCATGGGCTTTAATAACCTAGGTGTTGAGCATTTAGTTGAGCAGGTTAAAAAAACAAATTACCAAGGCATTTTAGGCATTAATATTGGTAAGAATTTTGATACCCCTATAAAAAATGCGACTGATGATTATTTAATCGGTTTACGTAAAAGCTATGCTTTAGCCAGTTACATCACGCTTAATATTTCCTCCCCCAACACTAAAAATCTACGCCAACTACAACAAGGTGATGAGATTAAGAATTTATTATCGACCTTAAAAGAAGAACAGTTAAAATTACAGCACGAACACGACAAATACACACCGCTAGTCGTTAAAATTGCTCCTGATCTAAATGATGATGAAATTGTTCATATTGCCAAGCTGTTAAAGGAATTTGATATTGACGGTGTGATTGCCACTAACACAACCATTTCCAGAGAGGCTGTTCAGGGACATATCCATGCTGAAGAAATTGGTGGTTTGAGCGGCGCTCCGGTGAAAGAACAATCTACTTACGTTGTTGCGGGCTTAGCTAAAGAATTGAACAGTTCAATACCTATTATTGCGGCAGGCGGTATTTTATCGGGCAAAGATGCACAAGATAAATTAGATGCCGGAGCGAGTTTAGTACAGATTTATAGTGGTTTAATTTATCGCGGACCAGAACTGATTGAGGATATTTTAAAGGTTTTATAAAAGAGCCTGTCTCACACAAAGCCACAGAGACACAAAGAAGAACAAATTCTTTCCTTTGTGTCTCTGTGGCTTTGTGTGAGAATCAGCTCTTCTTTCCGTGTAAAAACTATTCGCCAGCTATCGACATCTGTTCTATCAATATCGAACCAGTTCTGATATTTCCACGATAGTCCACATCATTACCAACTGACACAATATTTTTATACATATCTTTTAAATTACCAGCAATAGTGATTTCTTCTACGGGATATTGAATTTCTCCCTTTTCCACCCAAAACCCAGAGGCACCACGCGAATAATCACCCGTTACTCTATTCACCCCCGAGCCCATTAGCTCAGTCACCAACAACCCCGTATCAAGCTGTTTTAACATAGCGGTAAAATCATTATCACCCGGATCCACAGTCAAGTTATGAACACCACCTGCATTTCCTGTTGTTTGCAAGCCTAACTTACGCGCTGAATAACTACTTAAAACATAGCCCTTTAAAACGCCCTCCGTCACTATATCCCTGGCAACTGTTGCAACGCCTTCAGAGTCATAAGCCGAACTACCCAATGCCATTTTTAAATGCGGCTGCTCATGAATATGAATAAATTCCGGAAGAATCTGTGTATCAAGTGCATCCAATAAAAAACTGGATTTTCTGTATAAGCTACCACCACTAATTGCTCCTACTAAAGAACCAATTAAACCCGATGCCACTTCGGCTGAGTATAAAACAGGACATTGACGCGTTGTGAGACTTTGAGCACCTAAGCGACTAATCGTACGCTGCGCCGCTTTAATACCTATCTGTTTGGCTGACTCCAGCTTATCAGCGTGCCTGGAAACACTATACCAATAATCTCTTTGCATATTGTCATCGCGCTCACCAATAACAGAGCAACTCATTGAATGACGTGTAGACTGATAGCCTTGCAGAAAATCGAGGCTATTCCCCATCACTCTAATTCCTTGATGACTGCTAACACTTGCGCCTTCAGAATTGCTAATATCATCATGATAAAAACGTGCCGCATCTTCACATTCAACCGCTAAATCAATAGCCGCCTCAGCATCAATATCCCAGGGGTGGAATCTATCTAACTCAGGAAATTCGGTTGCCAGCATGCTTTTATCAGGCAAGCCAGCATATTCATCTTCACTTGAAAAACTGGCAATACTACAGGCCGCTTTTACTGTCTGCTTAATAGAGTTTGTTGAAAAATCATTGCTGCTAGCAGAACCTTTCTTATGTCCAATATAAACCGTTACACCTAGACTTTGGTCACAATGGTGTTCAATAGTTTCCACCTCACCTAAGCGAGCATTGACTGAAAGTCCATTATCTATACTCAAGCCTGCTTCCGCTGAACTTGCACCTTGTTTTTTTGCTTCATCCAACAAATCCTGAACAAGGTTTTTTAATCGAGCAATTTCTTCAGACACTTGTACCACCTACTGTTAATCCATCAATTTTTATTGTCGGTTGTCCTACACCTACCGGTACACTTTGCCCTTCTTTACCACAGGTACCTACGCCTGAATCCAGCTCCAGGTCATTACCTACCATCGATACTTTGGTTAGCACATCTGGTCCATTACCAATTAAGGTTGCTCCTTTAACCGGACGAGTAATTTTGCCATCTTCAATCAAATAAGCCTCACTGGCTGAAAATACAAACTTTCCAGACGTAATATCCACCTGTCCACCACTAAAGTTTTTAGCGTATAAGCCTTTTTTAACTGATTTAACAATTTCTTCAGGATCATGTTGCCCTGGTAGCATATAAGTATTAGTCATTCGTGGCATAGGAAGATGCGCATAAGATTCACGTCGACCATTACCTGTAGATTCAACCCCCATCAAACGAGCATTCATCTTATCCTGCATATAGCCTTTTAATATGCCTTTTTCTATCAGCACAGTTTTTTCTGTAGGCACTCCTTCGTCATCAATACTTAATGAACCACGCCGCCCATCCAGCGTTCCATCATCTACAACGGTACATAGCTCAGATGCTACGCGCTCACCGACTTTACCACTAAATGCCGACGTCCCCTTGCGGTTAAAGTCTCCCTCCAGCCCGTGCCCAATTGCTTCATGTAATAAAATACCTGGCCAGCCGGGACCCAATACCACTGTCATTGCCCCTGCTGGTGCATCGACCGCTTCCAGATTAACAAGAGCCTGCCTGACGGCTTCTTTACCATAGTTTATTGCTTTGCCTTCATCCAAAAAGAAATTGTAATCCGTTCTGGCACCGCCTCCCATACTCCCTTGCTCACGCTTGCCATTTTCTTCCAGAATCACAGAAACATTCATTCTTGTGAGCGGACGAATATCAGCAACCAGAGAGCCATCGTGGTTGGCAACTAATACTTGCTCGTAAACACCGACTAGACTGACTATAACTTCTTCAATTCGTGTATCTAATTTACGTGTTTCAATATCAACCTTACGTAATAAATTTATTTTTTCTTGATCCGCTAACGACTTTAATGGGTTAGTCGGCTGGTAATAATCAATACGCTTTCCAGCACTCTCTACTTTTCTTTGAGCATCCTGACCTTGCCTGGCGATTGCTTTAACATTTTTTGCTGCTTTAAGTAGCACCGACAATTCAATCTGATCACTATAGGCAAAACCGGTTTTCTCGCCCGAAACAACTCGCACTCCCGCACCTTGCTCGATACTATGGGAACCTTCTTTAATGATACCGTCTTCTAGTACCCATGATTCAAAGTGACTGGACTGGAAGTAAATATCGGCATCATCTACCGTACTACTCAACATGCTATCCATAATTTGATCAATATCTTTTTCCTGCATGCCATAAGGCAGCAATATTGATTGTTTTACTTGATTTAATATATCCATTTAGCGGTGTTTTAATGTGGAAAGGAGAGGCCAGGTAAAAACCCGACTCTATCAAAGCTGTTGGTTGTAGCAGACTAAAATACGCCCTACTGAGTTATCTTTTTGACGTCAATCAAGAGGAAGATCATCTCTAATGGTTTTATACAATTTTTTGATGAGTTTAGCCCCTGCGTCAACAGAGCCGCCAAAGTCTTCATCATCATTCAACATATCCATATTTGTCTGACCAGCTAGCTCCGCGTTTACTTCCGTATTACTTTCTCGCCAAACTACTGTTAGCTTATAAGCCGCCTCTTCATATTCATCGTTAAAAAAGGAAAAAGTCATACCATCAAATAACTCAGAACCATCTGAAGTTTGCGCATCTGGATCAAAATTAACATAGAAAACACCCTCTTCTCTATTTTTATCGGTGATTTCAATTTCATTCAGTTTTAATGCTTGTTCGACAATCCCCCATGAACGGTCAAACATTTTTTTGATTTTTATAAGAGGTTCTTCAGTTGGTCCAGACAGCACAACACTATCCCCTAAACCTTTATCAACAATATCTTCTATTATTTTAGGTTCTGCCACTGCCGGTTTCTCAACAATTTCCATCTCTGGTGGCATCTCAAGAGTACTCGTATCTTGATATCGGGTATTTTTTGTATCTGAACAAGAAACCAGAAAAAGCAACAATAAAAAATAGATTTTCTTTAAAAACATATTTACTTACAAAAAAAATGTCTATGATCTAAAACAGGAAACGAGGCACGTACTTTTGCTAACTGCTGCAAATCAATTTCAGCACTAACAAATCCAGCACCCGTTTTATAACAATCTAAAATAACACCCCAAGGATCCACAACCATGCTGTGACCAAATGTTTTCCGGCCATTCAAATGAAACCCACCTTGATTAGGCGCGATTATGTAACATAAATTTTCAATGGCCCTGGCACGTAACAACACTTCCCAGTGTGCCGCACCTGTTTCTGCGGTAAAGGCTGAAGGAACAATAACTATATCTACCCCTTGTTCCTGCAATTTTCGAAAATGTTCAGGGAAACGCAAATCATAACAAACTGCAATACCCACTCGTCCAAAAGGCGTATCGATTACCAATGGCTGATCACCCTCTTCAATTGAATCAGACTCTCGATACTCTTCATTCGTTTCAGGCACACTAACATCAAACAAATGAATTTTGTCATACCGGGCAACTCTTTCGCCTTTATCATCATAGATAAGACAGGCAGCTCTGACTTTATTGTCCGCATTTGCCTCTAACGGCACAGTACCTGACACTATCCAAACTGCATGCTTTTTAGCCGTTTGTGACAAAAAGTCCTGAATAGGACCTTCCCCATCCGCTTCTCGCACTTTAACTTTATCCAGCTCATGCACACCCATGATCGAAAAGTTTTCGGGCAAAGCGATTAACTTAGCACCTGACTTTGCTGCTTCTGCAATTAACTTTCCTGCCTCTAATAAGTTAGACGCAACATTTGGACTTGATGCCATTTGTATGGCTGCACATTTACTCATATTTTTCTCTTTATTTTTCTTATCTTTTTTGGTTTGTGACTATTCTACAACTGGCTGCATCCATGAGAAATCCGTTAATCCCGACCATGTTTTCTTTAAAATACCATCCTGCTTATGTAAAGCGGTCACCTTTACATTATCCCACGGCCCTGCAATATTATATTTCGACCCAAAAAAATAACCGTCTTTATAATCGTCTGTTAATGCTTGCGTTATAACACCCGCAATACCGCTGACAATTGTACCAGCTATAGGTAATGCACCAGAACTTTTAGGCACTACGAGCACTTGATAGTCGAGCGTTTCTGTCACTAAATCAGCTTTTCCCACTAAAGAAATCTGTGCAGGGACAGCATCTACCATTAAGTCTTTAGTTATTAACTGTCCTTCAGATAAATTAAAATGCCCCATAATATTATTAAAACTCAGTCCTTGTTTATAAACATCACCAAAGTCGAGCATAACTCGCTTAACCCATTGCTCCATTGCAATCAACCCAAGTAGCCGCCCAAAACCAGGTTCTATACTTGCGATTCGCCCATCTTTAAGTTCTAAATCTATTTCTGCATTAATGCTTTGTAATGAGAACTGGTATGGCGTTCCTGCCCACGCGCTAAAAAAACCTATATTAGCCTGAGCTTCCTTTATATCATCAGTAAATTCCATTTTAGACAAAAAATCACCCACTTCCTCTACCGCAAAATCACCATAAAGCTCCGTTACACTCCCGTTTTCTGTTTTTATCCAATCAGCCTTAAGTGCTAATCTATGCTTATCAGAAACGACATTAATAGACTTAAAACGCACGCCATCTGCTATTTTTTCTGTTTCAATTTCCAAACGCCCCAAATCAACAGCGTTCCACCACAGTGCATCACTAAACACCTGAATCAAAGGAATATCATCAGACTCCACCCCTTCCATTTGTTTATTAAATTTCAATAATTCTGATAAATTCAAATAAGCCATTTCCAGTTTTATTTTTTCTTTTCCTGCCTTTGCTACTGGCAGAACAAAAGCCCCTTTTGCAATAGAGCAAGACAAACTCCCTTTCCATTGCTGTTGTAATTGCTGTATCGCTATTTCAAGCGCACCATATTCTTTACCTTTCCATTGCAATTGCTTTGTAGTTAAACTTATACCTGTTAAGCCACTAGCAGAATCAGCAGCATCACCAACCGTGGCAGAAATCAATCCAGCCCAATCTGATGCATTAAATGCATCTTGTTCAATAATTATATTTATTCCCTTTTTATCAGAAAGACTCGCCTGATTTTCTCCATAAACCAACTGCGTCGAAAACATTTCATCCTTTTCTTTATCAAAATTTATGGCGACCTTTAACTGGTTATCGTAATTCAGTTTTATAGGTAATAAAGCTTGCTCATACAATTGCATATTAATGGCCAATGGTTTTTTTTGATTAGCAGGTTTATGCAATGTCTCTGGCAAATCAACCGCGACACCTAACAAATCAGTGTCAATCCTTAACTCGGCCGCTTTATTCTCCAGCACGGGTAAATCAAGTCCAACCTGATAATTAGTTTTTCCTTTTATTCGCCCTTGTTTGACAAAGGCATTATTTAAAAAACTGAATTGCTTTTGCAGTTGCTTAACATCTGTTTGCCCTTTTATATTGACCTGTGTTTTGCCTTCATCACTATTGACATCCACATCAATGGGATAAGACATTGCCGTAGCTGTTATATCACTTCCAAAAACGCCATTTTCTGTGATCTTCAGGTCGCCCGTCAGGTTTACCACATCCATATCAATGGCATTAATTTTTAATTGTGAATTATTGAGGTGCGCAACCACATTAACCTGAGTTGCATCAGGGTCTGTGAGTGGGATTTTCAATCCTAAATCAATGTGTGTCAGCCCCACTGGTGTTATTGCTTTGACTACTTTATCAATAGGTTGATGCAAAGGCGTATTTTGCATAAACACCAAACTGTCGGCAATTTTCCCCTCAATGATTCCGTCCACCAAAACATTCCCTCTTTCATCAAAGGAAGGTATATCTATAAGCGCATGCTTTACTGTCAAACCATGCGAGGTTGCATGAGAAGTATCAATCGTGACCCCATTTTGAAAAAAGACAATATCCGCTGCCATTTGCTGCAAATGTGGCCAGCCCGGGGCATAATTCAATTCGCCATCAACTAAATCAAAAGCCACCTCAAATACGCCTTCATTTTCCAGGAAGGGGAATTGCTTTAACTCACCAGAAACCAGTAAGTCGCCTTTATTCACTTTTCCAGAAACAAATGCATTATCCAGCCATTCAACTAACTCTTTATCCATAATTGTCACTGGGTAATAATTGAATGCGGTATTGACATCTAAATCAGCAAAGGTCGACTGTAAATCCATAAAAACAGGTGCTTCATTTTTAGGAATTTTTACCGTCAACTGACTTTGCGATTTGGCATGATTGGTGTTTAGCTCAAGTCTTCTCGCCTTAATCTGCCAATCTGTATCTGATTGCTGCCAAGTCACTGTTCCCTTGAGTTTATTAATAGCAAAAGCATCTCTGAACAAGCCAGAGAAAAACACATGACCTTTTTGCGTATTAAAATCAACAGCCCCTTGTTCCTGAGTTCCTGTAATACGCCCTGATAAATTTGTTAGTTGCATATCAGCACCTGGGATAGCGGCAGCTATGTTTTTAAATTGCCCGTTAATGGCATATTTATCATTTTCGACATCGATATAAGCAAGTAATTTATTTAACTCTCCCTTCAGCTCCAAGTTTAGGAGGTTATTTAACTGCTTATCATCTAAGGGTATAAAAAACCGTGCTGTTTCGGTGAGCGCTTCTAAATCCAATTTAACAATTGAGGCGGCAATCTGTGTGAGCTTTTTATTTGCGAATACATTAAATTCAGCAACCGGCCATGTCTTCTGATTAGTTTTGATTGCAAATTTCTCTACGCCCAATTGCCAGCCGGAATCACTGTTGTTATGCGCATTAAAATGCGTGCTGAGTGAATTGATTTCAAATGTTTTTTGCTGTTTCTTTAAGGTAACATTTTGAGCGTTTACATCACCGACCATAGCCGTTAATTTGGACTTCTCGAACAAACTCCATTGCTGAAAATCACCCTTCCCAGCTATTAATTCTATTTCTGATGGCAACTCACCCGTCAATAACTCTGCCAAATGAATATTGCGTCCTTCCACATAAACCATTCCTTTAACATCGTCTATTTCAAATACATTTCCTTGAATAGACATGGATACTCTTAAGGAGTCTCCATATTGAGGAGGGAGCTCACTGATCAGATGTATTTCATGACTTTGCTGGTCAAAGTCATTTTTTATCACTAAATCCACTTGATTAAATGTTACCGCCGTCGCTTTTCTTTGCTGATCTAACCAGATTATTTTGCTTTTCAGAACCTCATATTGACCGGTTTTCAACAGCCAGAGCGGCTGTTCAGAATCACTTTCATTTAAACCTGCAATAGTAATACTGCCATCTTGCTTTCGCACAATAGAAAGCTCAGCACCCACTAGCGTTAGCCAGCTTGAAGGCAGGAGCTGGCGTGTCAATATCAAGTCTATTAAATCAATACCAAGCCGCACCTCTTCTAACTGAATTGCAGGAATTTCTTGCCCGTCATCCGACTTTACTTGAACATTCCTGAGAATAATTTCAGGATTAATTCCACGCGTATTCGCCCTTAATGTACCAATTTTAATGGGAATATTTGTCAATTCAAAAAGCTGGCTTTCCAAATCACTTTTATAGCCTTCCACCCCCATTAATAACAGCCGGATTACCGTTAAGATAATGGCACTGGCTATTAAAGTCCAAATTGATAAATGCTTGGTCGCATGTGTTATTTTGTGAATCACAATATTATCATCTAAACTTGCTTAATCAAGGTTATAACAACACCACATCATACTGTTCCTGATTGTATTCTGTCTCAGCTCTAAATTTAATTCTTATGCCCAAAAACAATTCTAATTCAGCCAACATATCAGCTTCTTCATCCAACAACAATTCCACCACTTCATTAGAGGCTAGAACTAATAATTCCTGAACATTATACTGCCTTACTTCGCGCATTATTTCTCTAAATATTTCCAGACACATTGATTCCGCAGTTTTCAATACACCTCTCCCACCACAGCAACCACAAGGCTCACAGAGTATATGCTCCAAACTTTCTCGAGTTCTTTTTCGTGTCATTTCTACTAAACCAAGCGCCGATACTTCAGTAATCTTATTCTTGGCATGGTCCTTATCCAAATTACGCTGCAAAGCATCCAAAACTTGCTGTTTATGCTCTTCACTTTTCATATCAATAAAATCAATAATAATGATTCCACCGAGGTTTCTCAGCCTAAGCTGCCTGGCAATCGTTTGAGTTGCCTCCAGGTTGGTTTTAAAGATTGTTTCTTCCAGATTACGCCCACCAACATAACTTCCGGTATTAACATCAATCGTTGTCATTGCTTCAGTCTGATCAAAAACCAAATGACCACCTGATTTTAATTTTACCTTTCTATCCAAAGCACGAGTAATTTCATCTTCGACATTATAAATATCAAAAACAGGACACTCCCCGGTATAGTGCTCTATTACTGAGACGATATCAGGCAAAAAAACATTGGCAAAATCAACCAACTTCAAATAGGTTTCTCTAGAATCAACCCGTATTCGATGTATATTTTCCGTGTATAAATCACGCAATATGCGGGTACTTAAGCTTAAATCTTCGTGAAGTAAAGATTTGACAGGGGCTTTACTAATTTTTTCTGAAATAGCTTCCCATAATTTAGTCAGAAAAGTCATATCAGAAAACAAAACAGGGCTTTCCATACATTCCGCGGCTGTTCTTGCTATAAAACCACCACTGCCATTTTTTTCTTGAAACTGCTCAATACACGCCCTTAATCTAGCCCGTTCTTTATCACACTCAATCCGCTGAGAAACCCCTGAATTACTGGCATAAGGCATGTACACCTGAAATCGGGATGGAATTGATATTTCCGTCGTTAACCGTGCCCCTTTAGTACCTAGAGGGTCTTTAGTCACCTGAACAACTATGGCTTGCCCCTCTCGCAAATAATGTTCAATATTTTCCGAACCTTTTTTTTCCAGTTCCTGGTTACTAAAATCTGAAAGATGTAAAAATGCAGCTCGCTCCATTCCAACATCAACAAAGGCAGCTTGCATACCGGGCAATACACGACATACTTGTCCTTTATAGATATTGCCGACCAGTCCTTTTTGCTTGTCCCGCTCAATAATCAATTCCTGTAACACACCGTTTTCAATAACGGCTACTCGTGTTTCTGGCGGCGTAACATTAATTAAAATTTCTTCACTCATGTGATAATTCGTATTCCCTGTTTAGATAATAGTTGTGCTGTTTCAAATAAAGGCAAACCGACAACCCCTGAAAAACTGCCATGTATAGATTCCACAAAAACACTTGCCAAGCCTTGAATTGCATATCCACCGGCTTTTCCTAAAGGCTCTCCTGTCAGCCAATAGGCCGCAATTTCTTCAGCGCTTATTTGCCGAAAGTTCACCTCTGTTTTACTCAGTACTTGATAATGCTGCTTATCGACGCCCCTTAAAGAAAGAGCGGTATAAACCTGATGAATTTTCCCAGACAATTGAAGCAACATCTCTTCTGCATGCAATTCACTTTCTGGTTTACCAAGAATATGCCCATCAACCACAACACTGGTATCTGCCGCTAAAACAGGAAGAGCAGGACTCAATTTTTCAACACAAGCCGCTGATTTTTCTGCTGCAACTCTAAGTACATAATCCACAGCCAGTTCGTTCAACCTTGGTGTTTCATCAATGTCTACGGAGTGGACTCTATACTTGACACCTATTTGTGTTAATAATTCCTTGCGGCGAGGGGAAGCAGAAGCAAGAATAAGCTGTACTGTCATCGGTGATAAGGGTGATTATTTAAAATGCTCCAGGCTCGATACAGCTGTTCGGCAACTAATATTCTAACCATGGGGTGCGGTAATGTTAATTTTGACAAACTCCATGATTCTCGTGCCATATCCCTAACTGAATCAGATAAGCCTTCTGGACCACCTATCATCAATGCAACATTTTGACCGCTTTCCATCCATCGCTTCATCGCTACTGAAAGGTCAGTCGTCGCCCATTGCTTACCCGGAATATCTAAAGTAACAATATGTGCTCGTGCAGGAAGCGCATTAATCATACGCACTCCTTCATCTCTTACAATTTTTGACACATCACTATTCTTGCTTCTTTTTCCAGGCAGAACTTCCTTTAGAACCAGCTGACATTCTCTAGGCATTCGTTTGGCATATTCATCATAGCCCTGCTGAACCCAGCCAGGCATTTTATTTCCTACTGAAATCAAATTTATTTGCATGTCGAGCAGGATACACAGAACACCCGAGCGTTGCAACGAACAAAACAACAACAAAGTATTAAGGCTAGATTCACTAACAAGGTTCTTGCAAATTCCAGCTTATGATATATATTTATAAACACACTCTAAAATTTACTGATCATTGAAAACATGGAAATCGAATCTAAAACTTTTGGCGCTCAACAACCTACAACAGATACTTTAATCACCTTTCCAAAAGGTATTCCTGGTTTTGAAGAACAGTCTCAATTTCAGTTATTTCAACAAAAAGACAGTGAAGTGGTTTTTTTATTACAGTCACTGAGTAATGACAGCCTTGCATTTTCCGTTGCCCACCCTTCTCATTTTAATATTAATTATCATTTTATCTTATCTGATGAAGAAGAAGCCTTATTAGAAATTGACTCTCTTGATGACTTATTAATTCTGTTGATACTTCACAGAGATGCCAATCCGGAAAAAGATAATAATCCAACCATTAAAGGGTCTATAAAGTCCCCTCTACTAATCAATACCAAAAAGAGAATTGGACTTCAAAAATCTTTAGTAGAAATTGAACAAAGTATCACTTTAACTGAAAAGAGTAGTGAAATAGACGTATCGGAAGCACAGGGATAAGATAATCAGGAAGTGAGGGCATCCCTCACTTCTAACTTAAACAGTTATGCCGCCTGGACAGGGATTGAATGACTCGAATGAGTCACTTCGTTTTTCTCATTAAAATAAACCAGTGTAGGCTTGTAATTGTCCAACTCCTTCGCATCAAAACTAGCGAAAGCACAAACAATAATCAGATCGCCCTCACAGGCAAGCCGTGCGGCTGCGCCATTAACCGAAAAGACACCTGAGCCAGCTTCTGCACGAATCGCATAAGTAGTAAAGCGGCCACCTGTGTTAATGTTATATATCTGAATTTGCTCATATTCCCTTATGCCTGCAAAATCAAGAATCTTACTGTCTATTGCACAAGACCCTTCATAACCCAGCTCTGAGTGGGTTACAGTCGCGCGGTGCAATTTGGCTTTAAGCATCGTAGTCTGCATATTAAATTTTCTTAAAACTTTTAGAACAGAGCATTATACCTAAATAAGATTAGCTTTCAACCTTGATACTACGCGGTTATTTTCAATAAGCTATGGGAATCACTCAACTAATGAGTGCTGGTTTCAATCCCTTATCCCCCTCAGAGTGAAGGGCAATAGGTTCAAAATGTAGTGATCACATAAATACCCATCCCCAAATTCAATTTTTTTAATCAACACACAAAATGAACTTATTTAGGCTTGTACATTTATCTATGAAGATATCGAACAAACTCAATAACTCTGCAACTCTGTTGGAAATTGCAACTGCTTAACAGCACTACGAAATAAGCCAACCGCCTCGCCAATACCAGTCGCTGCCTGCATAAAATCTTTTGAGAATTTAGGACGCTTACCAATACTAATGCCTAGCATGTCATAGAGAACCAACACCTGCCCATCACAATCAACACCCGCTCCAATACCAATAACGGGAATACTTAATGCAGTACAAACCTTTGCTGCTAAATCAGCGGGGACACATTCCAAAACCAACAAACTTGCACCCGCCATCTCAATGTTTTTAGCATCCTCAAGAATCTTTTCCGCCTCAAAAACATCTCTTCCCTGTACTTTATACGCCCCTAATTGATTAATCGATTGAGGTAGCAGCCCCAAATGCCCACAAACAGGCACGCCAAAATCAACTAGAAACTTAATAATATCAACATGCGCGCCCTCTAGCTTCACCATCTGTGCTCCACCCGCTTGCATCAGCTTAGCCGAATTTTTTAATGCGCTTTCTGCGGTCGCGTAACTTAAAAAGGGCAAATCAGCGATAACAAAACTACGCTTTCTTGCCTTGACTACACATTGCGTGTGATAAACCATTTCATCAATAGAGACAGGAACCGTTGTTTCTTTTCCCTGAATAACCATCCCTAACGAATCACCCACCAACATAATATCAATGCCCGCCTGATCAACAACTCGACTAAAGCTCGCATCATAAGCGGTTAAACAGGCTATTTTTTCACCCGCCTGCTTCATTGCCTGCAAATCAAGTATTGAAAGCAACTTATTAGGCTCATGCGCTACATACGAAGTCATCCTGACAACTTCTCCAAGCCATCCAAAGCACAGTTATCAAGCAGCTGTTTCAAACATCCCTTACCTGGTATAACTAATTCTGTTGGTGCTATTTCTGCCAAAGGGTACAAAACAAACGCTCTTTCAGAAATACCTACATGAGGCACGATTAAATCAGCTGAGTTTATTTGCTCATCTCCGAAGAGCAAAATATCAAGATCTAGTGTCCTGGCTCCCCAGCGCTGTTCTTTTCTAACCCGCCCAAAATCATGTTCCACTTTCTGCATGGCACTCAATAATTCAGTCGCCTTTAGGTCCGTATCAAAACACATGACTGCATTCACATAATCCGGCTGATCCTGAGGTCCCATAGGCGGGCTTGCATATAAACTGGAAAAACCAACTTCAGTCACCGCTTCTAAACTTGCAACAACCTTTCGTGCCTGACAGATTTTTTCGCTAGGGCTATCCAAATTACTGCCAAGACCTATATATACCCTAGTCATTGTTATCACTTTTTATCGCTGGCTTTCTCGGCGTTTTTTTATTTTTTTTCCTTCTTGCCGGTTTAGTCATTTTGCGCTGCTCTGCTTCACTAGCCTCCTGAAACCTTGTCCACCATTCAGCCAATTCTTTATTTGCCCCTCCCGTCTCCGCACGCAATAATAAGAAGTCATAAGCGGCTCGAAACCGTGGATGCCCAAGTAACCGATAAGGCCTAACACCAATACGTCTATCAAAACGCTGCTGCAACAACCAAACCTCTCTCATCGATTGAGTGATTCGTTTGGGTATTGATATGCTTTTTATTTGCTTTGATAAAACTTCACTCGCCGCATGCTGGTATGCAAAACTCTCATCCTCGCCATTGTTCATTTTTTTCTTTGCTAGAATTTGAACCGGCTCCCAAAGAAAAGCTGACAGCAAGAAATAGGGGGTAACGCTTTTCGATTCTGCGATACGCTGATCCGAGTTTTCTAATGCTCTTGCAACGAACATACGAGGAAAGTCATTTTCTTCACTGTTTAAACAATGATCAGTCTGCGGAAATAAGGCCGAAAACAAGCCATAACGCCTGAGCATTTCAAAGGTTTGAACACCTTTGCCTGATAAAAACAATTTCAAGATTTCATCATATAAACGAGCAGCAGGAATGCCTGTTAACAGATGTGATAATTCAAACATTGCCTTTTCAGTAGCGGGTTCTATCGTAAAACCTAACTTCACCGCAAACCTGACTGCACGAATCATCCTTACTGGATCTTCTCGATAACGCGTCTCAGGATCACCTATTAATCTAATAACTCCAGCAGAATGATCATCCATTCCTCCCGCGAAATCAACAACCGAAAAATCTCGAATATTGTAATACAAGGCATTAACTGTAAAATCCCGGCGCCAGACATCATCTTCTATGGTTCCAAACACATTGTCCCGTAATAAGCGCCCATCCTCATGCACTTTTTGCTCATTCTCATCACCTTTATCAGAACTACGAAATGTTGCCACTTCAATAATTTCTCGACCAAAGTGCACATGAGCCAATCGAAATCGCCGCCCAATTAAACGACAGTTTCTAAAAACCTTTTTAACCTGCTCAGGACTCGCATTGGTTGCCACATCAAAATCTTTGGGCTCATGACCTAAAAGTAAGTCTCGCACACACCCACCCACAAGATAGGCCTCATACCCTGATTTTTTTAATCGGTACAAAACTTTAATGGCATTTTCACTCATTTGAGATCGTGAAAGAT
>ENA-OSET01002070-OSET01002070.1-sediment-metagenome-genome-assembly--contig:-NODE-2070-length-19795-cov-2.969317_pt1 | contig 19795 bp, 16 predicted proteins | sample MGYA00237882_ERZ534229 | MGnify/ENA primary metagenome ERZ534229 (study PRJEB26408, sample SAMN06266212) | sediment metagenome | isolation source: Hudson Canyon methane seep mesocosm | place... | reverse complement strand
TTACGTAGTTGATTTCATTGATATGCATGTCAATGGGTTTTATTGGCCTGTCTTTAATTTAGCTGATAGTTTTATTTTTATAGGTGTCATGCTGCTTTTATTCCAGCGAAAACAACCCTCTTTATAAATAATATTATTGAAAAAATCTAGCAGTTGTTTTAATAATCGTCTTAACTGGTAGAATATAAACTTACTTTAATTACTAACTACTCTTGCATGAAAAATGCCCTATTACTTTCATTATTTATGTCAATCAGCCTAAGTATTAATGCTGATTTTCTGAAGATGTCAAATGACGCTGAAATCCTAGAGCTCGAAAGCTCAGAATGGTCATGCGTATTAGATAATAAGAGCTCTCTAGTTTGGGAAGTTAAGAGTGAAAGTGAAGGTATACAGTACGCTCTAAATACCTACACTTGGTTTGATGGTGTAAGTGGCAGAGAGAATGGTATATATAGCAAAAATTGCTATTGGGGTAAGAATTGCAATACACAGACCTACATTGAGGACATTAATAAGGCCGAGCTTTGCACCTATTCGGATTGGCGCCTTCCAACAAGAGATGAGTTAAAATCTATCGTTGATTATTATGGCGACAGTGATATTTTAATAGATTCGTTATTATTCCCAAACACACAGATGGATACTTACTGGACCTCTATGTCAGCAAAAGATAATCCTTCACTAGCCTATGAAATTCCTTTCTTTTTTGGTGGTTCTATAGTCCGTGACAAGACAATAGACACCTTTGTAAGACTTGTAAGAAGTGCTGACTAGAGAAATAGATAAGGCCTTATATGAGTCTTATTCAGACGATATACCTCAACTCCTAAAGAAAATATATGCTGCAAGATCGGTCACTGAGTCTCAGCTCTCTATGGCGCTTCCGGGTCTTCTTAAACCGAGCTTTGATCAGCTGAGTATTGCCCTTGATCTTCTACAGAAGTGCATAGAAGAGGATCGACGTATACTCATTGTTGGAGATTTTGATGCTGACGGAGCAACAGCAAGTGTTGTTGCAATTAAAGCGCTCCGATTAATGGGTGCTAAGTATGTTGACTTTTTGGTTCCTAATCGCTTTAAGCATGGATACGGTTTGAGCCCTGAAATTGTTAACGAAGCCCGCCGAGTGCTCGATCGCGTCAATGAGCTTTGCGACCTTGGCCTAAATTTTTCCGAGGGTCTGCTCGGTGGCGCCAGTATCGATAAATACGGTGTGCCTTACGCCGATGAAACGCGCGCGCTGTCAGCGCAAGCGGATGCTATTCTTTTAGGTGCTGTCGGCGGGCCGAAGTGGGACCAGTTGGAGCGCTCAATTCGTCCCGAGCGCGGCTTGTTGGCCATTCGCTCTGAATTGGATTTATTTTCCAATTTGCGCCCCGCGATTACCTATCCTCAACTGGCCGATGCTTCAAGTTTAAAACCGGAACTGGTAGCGGGCTTGGATATTCTCATTGTACGCGAACTGACAGGCGGCATTTATTTCGGTGAGCCGCGAGGCATCCGCACCCTGGAAAATGGCGAGCGCGAGGGTTACAACACCTACAAGTATTCGGAAAGTGAGATCGAGCGGATCGGTCGCAATGCATTTGAGATGGCAATGAAGCGCGATAAGCGCCTGTGTTCGGTCGACAAAGCCAATGTGCTTGAGGCTACAGTCTTGTGGCGTGAAGTAATGGATCGAATCTCTTCTGAATACCCCGAAGTCGAGTTGTCTCATATGTATGTGGATAACGCGGCTATGCAGTTGGTGAGGGCGCCTAAGCAGTTTGATGTGATGGTGACGGGCAATATGTTTGGCGATATTTTGTCGGATGCGGCGGCGATGTTGACGGGGTCGATTGGCATGTTGCCTTCGGCTTCTTTGGATAAAAATGGGCGGGGAATGTACGAACCTTGTCACGGGTCGGCGCCCGACATTGCGGGTCAGGGTATTGCTAATCCGCTGGCGACTATTTTGTCAGTGGCAATGATGTTGCGTTATTCGTTGGATATGGCTGCGGCGGCCGATAAAATTGAGGCGGCGGTGAGTGTGGTTTTGGATCGGGGTTTGCGCACTGGGGATATTATGGGTGAGGGCTGCAGGCAGGTCAGCACCCGCGAAATGGGAGATGCTGTTGTCGACGCTTTGCGGTAGACTGTCAGGTTCCTGAATTTAATGGGGGATTTGCCCCCTTCACTGTAAGAGAAGAGTAACAATGCAAGTTCGGCGAGTAGGTTTTGTAGGTTGGCGCGGTATGGTTGGCTCCGTTTTGATGGAGCGTATGTTGGCAGAAAATGATTTTGCAGACATTGAACCGATTTTTTTCACTACCTCTAACGTTGGGGGCACGGGACCTGCAATTGGTCGCGATATTCCTAGCCTTAAAGATGCCCGCGATATTACCGAACTGAAAACGCTGGACGTTATTATTTCCTGCCAGGGTGGCGATTATACCAATGATGTTTTTCCCAAACTTCGCGCTGAAGGCTGGGACGGCTACTGGATCGATGCGGCATCCAGTCTTCGCATGAGCGATGACGCGGTGATTATTCTGGATCCGGTAAACGACCAGGTGATCCGCGACGGATTGGCCAAAGGTGGCAAGAACTTTATTGGCGGTAACTGTACCGTGAGTTTGATGCTGATGGGTCTGGGTGGTTTGTTCCAGCAAGGCTTGGTGGAATGGGCCAGTGCCATGACTTATCAGGCTGCCAGTGGTGCCGGCGCCCAGAATATGCGCGAGTTGATTCGTCAAATGGGTGCTATTAATGCTTCCGTCGAGGCCAAGCTGGACAATCCGGCCGCCGCGATTTTGGATATCGATCGTCAAGTGGCAGATACCATGCGTGCAGACGCTTTCCCCACCGATCGATTTGGGGCGCCTTTGGCGGGTAGTTTATTGCCCTACATTGACCGTGAACTAGACAATGGTCAAAGCCGGGAAGAGTGGAAAGCCCAGGCCGAAACCAACAAAATTCTGGGCAATACGCCTGGCGCAGTGCCTGTCGATGGCCTCTGTGTTCGCATTGGTGCAATGCGCTGTCACAGTCAGGCTTTAACGCTGAAGTTAAACAAAGATGTTCCCATTAGTGATGTTGAGGGCATTCTGGCCGAGGCCAATGACTGGGCGCAGGTGGTTCCCAATCACCGGGACGCCAGTCTTGAGCAGCTTTCACCCACAGCGGTAACCGGCAGTTTGCATGTTCCCGTGGGTCGTCTGCGCAAAATGAATATGGGCAGTGAATATCTGTCTGCCTTCACTGTGGGTGACCAGTTGCTTTGGGGCGCTGCTGAGCCTTTGAGAAGAATGCTGCGCATCTTGCTGGAAGCCAGCTAGACTGGGAAATTGGGGTGGGCGACGTGCCAGTCGCCTGAACCTAAATCAGACAAACATGCCCCTCAGGGAAGAGTGGCATGAGCTAAATCGCCTTATATCTGAAGAAATATGGATAAATATGTAAAAAGGTGCGCCACTTAACAGTCTAGACAAAGACCAATTGTTGATAAAAAGCTTTTTATAATGAATACTTACGGCCATTAGTGAATATACATTCTAGCTTTTGGCGTCCCGAAGAAAAGGGCATGCCTCACAGAGCTAAATGTCATATTCGTAAAGGGAGAGAATAAAGGATAATCCTATGCGTCTTCGTAAGCTGGCTTTAGCTGTTGGATTGGCAGGTAGTCTTGGGGTCAATCTGGCCAATGCCTTGGGTCTTGGCGAGATCACACTCAATTCAACCTTGAATCAACCGCTAGATGCGGACATTCGCTTACTGCAGGTGAGAGACCTCTCGCCCGATGAAATTTTGGTCAACCTGGCCAGCCGTGAAGATTTTATCCAGGCCGGTGTCGATCGTTATTTCTTTTTGACCGACATGAAATTTACCATCGACCTGAACAATGCGTCCGGGCCGCTGGTTAAAATCACTTCCTCCCAGCCTGTCCGGGAACCCTATTTGAACTTCCTGGTGGAATCCCAGTGGCCCAGTGGCCGGATTATGCGGGAATATACACTGTTGATGGACCTTCCGACCTTTGGTGACCAGGCTGTTCGGCCGGTAGAGGCGGCGCGCGCCACAACCGCACCCAGAGAACCTGCGGTCAGACAATCTGATCGGCCCCGTCAAACCCGGCCCGCGCCCAGGCAACAACAAGCAAGCTATGACGGTGATGTTTATGGCCCCGTCGGCGCATCTGACACTCTGTGGGCAATTGCACTGCGGGTGAAACCCTCAGCGGGAACCTCCGTACAGCAAACGATGCTGGCCCTACAGCGTTTAAACCCCGAAGCCTTTATCAACGGCAACATTAACCTGTTGAAGCGCGGCTCTGTTTTGCGCGTGCCCTCGGAAGACCAGATCGAACGAGTCACTCGTCGACAGGCCTTGAATGAGGTTGCTCAACAAAACAATTCCTGGAGCGGCCAGCCAGACGACAACATGGGCGCGCAACTAGATGCCGGCAGCCGTGCCAGCTCAGAACGCCAGCCACTGTCCAGTGGTCAGGGGCGTGTCAAGCTAGCCTCGCCGAGTAGCACTCAGGGCAGCGGCCAGGGCGCAGGTTCGGTAGATGGCGGTGCCGAGGCACTTGAAAATGAATTAGCCATATCCCTGGAGGAATTGGACAAATCCAAGCGCGAAAATCAAGAACTCAATTCACGCATAACAGATTTGGAAGAGCAGCTGGGCACTATGGAGCGCCTGGTGAACGTCAGCAATAACGAGCTGAAAACCTTGCAGCTAGCGCTGGAAGAGCGCCGCAACCAGATTGCTGAGGGGCAGGGTGATAGTGCAACGGCTGTACCTGCAGCAGATCCTCTGGCCAGCGCAATTGATGCGGGTCAAGCAGAGGCTGAAGCCACTAAAGCCGAGGCAGATGAGTCGCCTGCATCAGAACCTGCCGCAGCGCCTGCGGTGGCTAAAACTCAGCCCAAGGCTGCTGTTAAATCGAGAACGGTTGTCTCGCAACCTAAAGAGCCCAGTCTTCTTGACTTGTTGATGGAAAATATTCTCTTCGTAGCCGGTGGCCTGATCGCTATTATCGGCGCGGCGGTCATGATGTTACGTCGCAAGGAAAGTGAGCCTGAAGAGGATCTCGAAGATTACGATGTGCTGGACGATGACCAGCTAATCGACGATGGTGACGACACTCTTGAGCCTGAACTGGTAGAGGAAACTGAAGAGGGCAATGGCTTCATCGAAGAGCAGGATGAAGAGTCTTACGAAGAGACCGAGGAAGCTGGCACTGAGGCGGAAACAGATGATGTTGTAGGCGAAGCGGATATTTATATCGCTTATGGCAAGTTTGAACAGGCTGAGGAAATGTTGAGCCATCACCTGGACCGTGAGCCCGGTAATACGGCGGCTCGCCTCAAACTGATGGAAGTTTATACCGAAACGGGCAACCTCGAAGCATTTGATCAACAGTTCAGGCAGGTTCACAACCTGGACGACGGAAGTGCGGTTCAAAGAGCGGCAGAACTAAGGGCTGCCTTTGTGGATGCGCCTGAGTTTGATGCCGATGCGCTGGGTGAAAACTCACTCGACCCAATGGAGATGCAAGAAGACTTTGCCGAAGAGAGTGGCCAGGAAGATGGCATTGAAACAGAACATGTCGACGACAGCTTAGTAGAACTAGACTTTGAATTGCCCGAGAGTGAGGGTGACAAAGATGTTGAAGAATCGGCTGTTGAAGAAGAGGCACTTGATAGCGAAATTGATCAACATTCTGAGCTGAGCCTGGACTTGGACGAAGGGTTTGAGGAAGAAGGCAGTGCAGATCAAGAAGACACATCTGATTCTTTGGAATTGTCGCTTGAAGAGGCTGGTGACGAGCTTGAGAATGTAGATTTTGGTGATTTGTCTGCGGGTGATGACGAGGAGTTCTCACTCGATCTGGATTTGAGTGACGAGTTGTCGGACGTTGGCGATGGCGAGGCCCTCGACCTTGATCTTGATTTGGATCTGGCCGCAGAGCCCGAAGCAGATTCAGCGGAAGATACACCTGACGACTTACCGGATGAAGCCATCAGCCTGGCGCTGGACACAGATCTGGAGCTGGGTGCGGATGCTGAGGCTGCATCTGATCCTGTAGAGCCCTCAGAAGATGCCTTGGAAGATGACGGCTTCGACATGGGCGATCTCGACCTGGAAGCGCTCGACAAAGAAATGGACGATATGGATCTCGACGCACTGGATGCCGAGATTGATGAGTTATCTAGCGACTCCGGCGAGTCAGCTGACGAGTCGGCCGCACCCGTGGAGCTTGCTCTGGAAGAGGAAGAGTCCATTGATCTGGATCTTTCCCTGGGTGAGAGCGATGCAGGTTCTCTTGATCTTTCACTGGGCGACGATGACTCCGCTTCTTTGGATTTTTCTTCAGAGGAAGAAGAATCAACGTCTCTTGACCTCTCGCTGGAAGATGATGAAACCGGCTCACTGGACATTGCTTTGGAAGAGACTGAATCCGAAAGCCTGGATCTCTCTGATGAGCTAACGCTGTCTGAAGAAGATGGCGGTGAATTTGATCTAGACCTTGCGTTCGATTCTGACGACAACAATGAAACAGACTTGAGTGTTGACGAAGGTCTTACCTTTGAAGCCGCAGAAGACGAAGCCGCAGAAGACGAAACCTCAGATGCACTTGAGCTCGACATGGGCGACCTGGCAGCTGTGGAAGCAGAAGAGGCGGTAGACGAAGAGCTGCAAGCACTCGATAACGATATTGAAGCTCTGGAGGCAGAAGTTTTTGAGGGTTTGCCCACTGAAGCAGATGCAGCACCCGGCGATGCAGAAGAGGAAATCAGTTTTGACCTCTCTGACGATGACGACGACATGGAAAACGATCTGGATTTCCTTGCCGACGCTGACGAAGTCACCACCAAACTCGATCTGGCGCGCGCTTACATCGACATGGGTGATGCAGACGGTGCCAAGGACATTCTCGGTGAAGTTGTCGAAGAGGGTAATGACCAGCAGCGCAAAGAAGCTGAGGACTTGATCGCCACGCTCTAAGCGGCGTGGCACAAGTGGAACGAGATGTCTGAGCAGATCAAAGTCTATTCGCGTAACTGCGAATTGCATGAAGGGCAGGCGCTGCCTCAGGGTATTAATCGTTGGGCCTTAGCCGTTGAATATAACGGCGCGGCCTTTCACGGCTTTCAAGCTCAGAGAAGTGGTGTGGCAACGGTGCAACATGCACTGCAAGTGGCTCTCTCCAAAGTGGCCGACGAACCCATCACTCTGGTATGTGCCGGCCGAACAGACGCCGGCGTGCATGCCACCAATCAGATTGTTCATTTTGACACCCGTGCCGAGCGCAAAGACAGGGCCTTTGTTTTTGGGGTAAATACCCATCTGCCTGCCGGTGTGGTTGTGCGCTGGTCAAAACAAGTGAATGGCCAGTTCCACGCCCGTTTCAGTGCGCATGCCCGAACCTATCGCTACGTAATCTGCAATAGTTTTGTCCGGCCGGCACTGCTACATGACCAGGTGTCTTGGCAGCGTAACCACCTGGATGAAACGGCCATGCAAAGGGCGGCCAAGTCGCTGTTGGGCGAACATGATTTTACCTCTTTGCGCGCGGCCCAATGCCAGGCCAAAAGTCCCGTGCGAACCATTCACCGGCTCGATATCGTGCGCCGGGGTGAGCTCTTGATCGTAGAGATTCAGGCCAACGCATTCCTGCACCACATGGTGCGCAACATAGCGGGCGTATTGATGGAAGTTGGCATGGGGCGACAAGCCGAATCCTGGCCAGAACAGGTGCTGCTGGAAAGAAACCGGTGTGCCGCAGCCGATACGGCACCACCCGGAGGCTTGCACCTGGTGAACGTTGAATACCCGGCCCATTTCGAGCTGCCAAAGCAGTTGGCCGGTCCACATTACGTTTCTGACGAAATCGGCGCAATTGCTGGCTAATTCGCCTGATTGACGGCAGCAAAGCCCCTCAAATTCTGTTAACATTCGGCGTTTCTTTAAATTAGGGGATAGAGGCTGCAATGCCGCGCGTAAAGATTTGTGGAATTTGCTCCGCCGAGGATGCATTGAGCGCGATTGCCGCAGGTGCCGATGCACTGGGTTTAGTGTTTTATGCGCCCAGTCCACGTTATGTCACTATTGAGCAAGCCCGCGAAATTAGCCGAGTAGTGGGTCCCTTTGTCACCCTGGTGGGTCTGTTTGTTGATGCCGAGGCCGAGGCCGTTGAGCAAGTGCTCGATCAGGTGCCCCTACATGTATTGCAATTTCACGGCAGTGAAAGCCCAGAATACTGTGAACAATTTAACCGTCCCTACATGAAAGCCATTCGCATGCGACCCGAGCTGGATGTGCAGGCAGCACTTGCCGAACACCCCAATGCCTCGGGCATATTGTTAGATGCCTATCGCAAAGGTGTGCCCGGAGGCACAGGCGAGCGTTTTGATTGGCGAAGAATACCCACAAATACAGCGCGCCCAATTATTCTTGCGGGTGGGCTGAATCCCCAAAACGTTGGTGCCGCCCTTGCCGCCACAAAAGTTTGGGCAGTGGACGTTAGTGGTGGGGTAGAGAGCGCGCCGGGAAAAAAAGACGCGGCGGCCCTCGAAGCATTTATCGATACCGTGAAAGGGGCTAAACCCGAGCTTGCCCTGTAAATTCCGGTGTAACAGTACAAGATTTGATTAAGTGAGAAGAAAACGTGAGTACAGACAAACCCAACACTCAAAAAGATTACAACAGCTTCCCTGATGCCCAGGGACGTTTCGGGGATTTTGGTGGCCGCTTTGTATCAGAGACACTGATCCCGGCACTAGACCAACTTGAAGCGCTTTACAATAAACTCAAAGATGACCCAACGTTTCAGGCCGAATTTGATCAGGACATGGCACATTATGTCGGCCGGCCTTCGCCGCTCTATCACGCCAAGCGACTGAGCGACGAAATCGGCGGAGCGCAAATCTACCTCAAGCGGGAAGATCTCAACCACACCGGTGCGCACAAAGTTAACAACACCATTGGTCAGGCATTGCTGGCGAAACACACGGGCAAAAAACGCATTATTGCGGAAACCGGTGCGGGTCAGCACGGAGTAGCCACTGCGACAGTGGCGGCGCGACTGGGGCTTGAGTGCCACGTTTTTATGGGCGAAGAAGATATTCGTCGACAGAAACTTAATGTCTACCGAATGAAACTGCTGGGTGCAGAAGTGGTTTCAGTTACCTCCGGCTCCAAAACATTGAAAGACGCCATGAATGAGGCCATGCGAGACTGGTCTACCAACGTCGACGACACCTTTTATATTATTGGCACCGTTGCGGGTCCACACCCCTATCCAGTTTTGGTTCGTGATTTTCAATCCATCATTGGCCGGGAAGCGAGGCGTCAGTCACTGGAACAAATTGGCCAGTTGCCCGATGCGCTAGTGGCTTGTGTTGGCGGCGGATCGAATGCTATCGGTTTGTTCCACCCGTTCCTGGGTGACGAAAATGTCGCTATCTACGGCGTAGAAGCCGGGGGCGACGGCGTAGAAACCGGGCGCCATGCCGCACCACTCAACGATGGTATCCCAGGTGTTTTGCACGGCAACCGCACCTATTTGATGGAAGATGAAAACGGCCAGATTATTGAAACGCACTCTGTTTCGGCAGGGTTGGATTACCCCGGTGTTGGCCCTGAACACGCCTGGTTAAAAGATATTGGTCGTGCCAATTACGTCGCGATCAATGACGATGAAGCGCTGGCGGCTTTTCGCCGTCTCACCCGGGTTGAAGGTATCATGCCCGCGCTGGAATCCAGTCACGCGATGGCCTATGCCGAAAAGCTCGCGCTGACTATGGGCCGTGATAAGAACATTGTCGTCAACCTTTCAGGTCGCGGTGATAAAGACATTCTCACGGTCGCCGACATCGACGGAATTAAGGTATAAACACGCCATGAATCGCATCAATACAACTTTAGCAGATTTAAAAACCGAGGGCCGCAAGGCGCTGGTCAGTTATGTGGTCAGTGGCGACCCCTCAACGGCAGCAACACTGCCGGTGATGCACAAACTGGTTGAGCAGGGCGTTGACATCATCGAGCTGGGGGTGCCTTTTTCTGACCCCATGGCCGATGGCCCCGTTATCACTCTGGGTCATGAACGAGCGCTGGTCAACGGCGTTTCGTTGCGTTCAACCCTCGCTCTGGTGAAAGAGTTCAGGCAGACCAACAAAGACACACCTATCGTTTTGATGGGTTATGCCAACCCGGTGATTCGCATGGGTTATGGTGCCTTTGCCGATGCCGCCCAAGAGGCCGGTGTTGACGGATTATTAACGGTTGATTTGCCCCCTGAGGAATCTGTGGAATTGAACGTGGAACTCAAGCGGGTAGGCATTGAAGACATTTACCTGATTGCGCCCACCACCAAACCAGAGCGCATTAAAATGATTGCCGATCTGGCCAGTGGCTTTTTGTATTATGTCTCACTCAAAGGCGTGACCGGTGCCGGGCATCTGGACGTCGATTCTGTGTCCACAAAAGTAAAAGAAATTCGCAGCTTTACCAACTTGCCACTGTGTGTGGGTTTTGGCATTAAAGATGCTGAAACGGCCAAGGCCGTTGGCAGTCTCGCCGATGGCGTGGTGGTTGGCAGTGCATTGGTTAAGGTCATGGGCGCCATGGGCGACGCCAGTGGTGAGGCAATTGCCAATGCCGTGGCCGAGGTGGTCACTCCCTTGCGCACTGCGCTGGACGAGCTGTAAAAAAGAATATCAAAAACACAAACCTGTAAATCTATAAACAGTGTAGAGAGAATCTGTTATGAGCTGGTTAGATAAAATTGTTCCCAATGCCGTTCGCTCGGAAGGTAAAAAACGCGTGAGCAGCAAAGTGCCTGAAGGCCTTTGGAAAAAATGTGTCAAATGTGCCGCGGTATTATACCGGCCCGAGCTTGAGCGCAATTTGGATGTGTGTCCAAAGTGCGATCACCACATGCGTATTGGTGCCCGCAAACGCCTCGACGTTTTTCTCGACGAAGACAATCGTGTGGAGCTTGCCGCAGACGTAGAACCGGTCGATCGCCTTAAGTTTAAGGATGTTAAAAAGTACAAAGATCGCCTCAGCAGTGCACAAAAGAGTACCGGTGAAAAAGACGCGCTGGTCGCCATGAAAGGTGAGTTAAAAGGATCGCCGGTGGTAGCCGTGGCCTTCGAATTTGCTTTCCACGGTGGATCAATGGGTTATGCGGTGGGTGAGCGCTTCACCCGCGCGGCACAAGTTGCGCTGGAAGAAAATATTCCCCTGGTCTGTTTTTCAGCCACGGGCGGTGCACGAATGCAGGAAGCATTGATTTCGTTAATGCAGATGGCCAAAACCAGTGCTGTGATCGAACGATTAAAACAGCAGGGCACCCCTTATATTTCTGTGATGACCGACCCCGTTTACGGCGGCGTTTCTGCCAGCTTGGCTTTGCTTGGCGACATCAACACTGCAGAGCCGGGTGCAAGAGCCGGTTTTGCGGGCCCCGCCATTATTGAGCAAACCATTCGCCAGAAACTGCCCAAGGGTTTTCAGCGCAGTGAGTTTTTGCTTGAGCACGGTGCCATCGATTTGATTATTCACCGCAAAGAGATGAGAGATAAGTTGGCCGGTTTGCTGGCCAAGTTTACCGATCGCTCGGCGGCTTGATTCGCAGATAATGGGTTTTACTACCCTGGAAGAATGGCTGAACTGGTTAGAGCAGCAGCATCCCGAGAGTGATATCGAGTTGGGGCTTGCCAGAGTGGGTGCTGTGGCCGACCGTCTGGATTTGCGTCGGCCCGCCGCCAAAGTGATTACTGTTGCCGGCACCAATGGCAAGGGTTCTTGTGCCGCGCTATTGGAGCACTTGTTGTTGGATGCCGGTTATTCGGTTGGCGTATTCACCTCTCCTCACTTTACACATTACTGTGAACGCATTCGTGTTAATGGCCAGCAGGCCAGCGACGCCGATGTGTGTGAAGCGTTCGATCGGATTCAGGCGGCACGCCTGACTCCCCCGGACGCCATAAACCTCAGCTATTTTGAGTTTGGGGCGCTGGCGGCCTTGTCGGTTTTTGCTCGGCACCAGGTAGACATCATGGTGCTGGAAGTCGGTCTGGGAGGGCGTCTGGACGCGGTCAATATTATTGATGCCGACGTTGCCATTATTACCTCCATTGATATCGACCACGAAGATTGGCTCGGCAGCGATCGGGAAACCATTGGCCGAGAAAAGGCCGGCATTATGCGCTCGGGTAAACCCGTGGTGTGTGCTGATCAGCAGGCACCCGCCAGTATCGCTGAAACGGCGAAGTCCGTAGGTGCCAGGTTATTGAGCGTTGGCCAGGAGTGGCACTTTCAAGTCTCTGGTGATCATTGGCAGTGGGATGGAGTCTTAGGAATTAAAGAGGGAACTAAGGAGAACGGGCAAGAGAGTGCCGTTTACCTTTCCAACCTGCCAATCCCCAGCTTGCCACTGCCCAGTGTGGCGGCCGGTTTACAAGCATTAAGTCTCTTGGGCCTTGAGTTTACTCAGCAGCAATTAACCGACTTATTGCCGGCCATTAATTTGACCGGGCGATATCAAAAACAAAATCTATTTGCTCGCCAACTGATTCTGGATGTTGCCCACAACCCCGCCGCGGCAGAGCTGCTGGCTTCGCGTTTGGAAGGCGAGCCCAAGGTCCAAAAAACATTGGCGGTCGTGGGCATGATGGCCGACAAAGACAGGGCGCGTTGCCTTGCAGCGCTAACGCCCCTGGTAGACGAGTGGCTGCCAGCGTCTCTTCCCTCTATTCCCCGAGCAGCGGCTGGCGCTGATCTGCGTGAGGATTTGTTAGCGTTACCGACGGACTCTTCGGAGCCCGTTGGAACATTACCCCCTTCAATACAGGCTTATGATACAGTAGCCCTTGCACTCGAGGCGGCACTTGACGCCAGTGACGAGGGCGATCGAATACTGATCATGGGTTCATTTTTTACGGTGGCAGAAGCATTGGCTCATATTAAAAACCTTGAACAACAAAATGGATTTGGGGAATAAGGCGTGGATGACGGATTAAAACAACGACTGGTCGGCGCCGTGGTATTGGCGGCGGTTGCGGTTATTTTTTTACCCGGCCTGTTTGACGAAGACAACCGGCGTCGAGTGGATACCAATACCCGAATTCCGCCTGCCAAAACACTTAAAAAGACAGAGTTCAAGGCGCCCATCCGGTCCTCGGCGAGCACCAGTGAAGCGAAGGCGCCAGACGAGATGTATCAGCTGGTTGAAGACGAGCCTGCTGAAACTGATTCCGCAGCAGAAATAACAAAGCCCGAGCCAGATAAAAAAAGTGATGCGGGCTCTCAAAAAACGACCACAGCCGTCGCGGTAAGCAAAACCCCCAAGCCTTCACTGAATAGTCAAGGTGTGCCCAATGCCTGGGTGGTGCAAGTGGCGAGTTTCAAGACAGAAACGCGAGCTTCAACACTGAGGGATAAACTGATCGGCATGGGATACAAGGCGTATATCCGCACACTCCGAACCAGCAAAGGCATGGCGAGCAGGGTACTGGTGGGGCCAAAGATCGACAAGGCGGCCGCAGCCAAGGTTAAACGCGATCTTGATAAGGCACTAAAAGTCGATACTTTGATCAAACGGTTCGAACCGTGATCAATGCCGGGCGGATTTAGGGCTATCCTGTATCCGGCGGCCCTGCTAAAATAGCCGCCACTTATACGACACCTGTAGGGCTGAGGTCTCTCGCACGTTATGAACTGGGCTGATTGGACCATTATCGGTATCCTGGCTGTCTCTAGCCTTATCAGTATCAAGCGCGGCTTTGTAAAAGAAGCAATGTCGCTGGTGATATGGGTTGCGGCTGCGACCATTGCAATCGTATTTCGCGATCAAATGGGCTACTTGCTCACAGACCTGATCGATACTCCCTCCCTTAGACCCACCCTTGCTGGCGCTATCTTGTTTGTCGGCACATTGCTGGTGGGTGGCCTGATCAATTTCCTGTTGGGTGAATTAATTAAGATAACCGGTTTGTCGGGCACTGATCGCCTGCTGGGCATGATTTTTGGCCTGGCAAGGGGGGGCATTGTGGTGATGGTATTACTGTTATTTGTGCCCAACGTGGTGCCGGTTGACCGAGATCTCTGGTGGCAACAATCGAGTTTAATTCCCGGGTTTTTGTCTTTTGAGGATTGGTCCAGACAAGCGTTTAGTGACCTTTATCAAACGGCTCTACAATTTTTTAATCAACTTTAGATAATATTTGAGGCTTTTATGTGCGGCATTGTCGGTATCGTTGGAAAAACCGATGTCAATCTGCAGATTTATGATGCGTTGACTATGTTACAGCACCGGGGCCAGGACGCAGCCGGTATCATGACTTGTCACGGAGACAAGATTGCCCAGCAAAAAGCGCCGGGGCTTGTCAGTGATGTATTTAGAACCCGGCACATGAAGCGCCTGTTGGGAAACATTGGTATCGGTCATGTGAGATACCCCACCGCCGGCAGCACAGGGCCGGCCCTGGCACAGCCCTTTTATGTTAACTCCCCTTACGGGGTAGCCCTGGCTCACAATGGCAACTTGACCAATGCGGCCGAGGAAAAGCTCAACCTCAGCAAAGACAATCTGCGTCACGTTAATACCGATTCCGACTCTGAAGTGCTGTTAAATGTGTTTGCCCACGAGTTACAAAAATTAGGCAAACTCGAACTGAGAGAAACCGATATTTTTGATGCGATTGAAAGTGTTCACAATCGTGTCCGCGGTGGTTATGCCGCGGTTGGCTTGATTGCCGGGCACGGCTTGTTTGCCTTCCGTGATCCCAATGGCATTCGCCCACTGGTGTTTGGCAAGCGAGACACCGCCGCAGGTATTGAATACATGATTGCCTCGGAAAGTGTTTCGCTCGACGTGGCCGGGTTCACCTTGATCAGAGATGTTGGCCCCGGTGAAGCGGTGTTCATCACCAATGACGGTGAGTTGTTTTCTCGAAATTGCAGTGACAAAGCCGAGCTTGCCCCCTGCATTTTTGAACACGTCTATTTTGCCCGCCCCGATACCATCATGGATGGTATTTCGGTTTATAAAACACGCCTGCGCCAAGGTGAGCGTCTGGCTGATAAGATACTGCGTGAGCGCCCCTATCACGACATTGATGTTGTTGTGCCCATTCCCGACAGCAGCCGGGTTGCTGGTCAGGCCCTGGCGCAACGATTGGGTGTGAATTTCCGAGAGGGTTTAGTAAAAAACCGTTACATTGGTCGCACCTTCATTATGCCGGGTCAACAGCAACGCAAAAAATCTGTGCGGCAAAAGCTGAACGCCATTCCCCTGGAGTTTCAGGGAAAAAACGTATTGTTGGCAGACGACTCCATTGTGCGTGGCACAACCTGTCAGCAGATTATTCAAATGGCACGAGACGCCGGCGCGGCTAAAGTGTATTTTGCCTCCGCGGCCCCCGCAGTAAAACACCCCAATGTTTATGGTATTGATATGCCATCGGCAGAGGAGTTGATTGCACACGGTCGCACCGACGAAGAGGTGTGTGAACAGATTGGGGCCGACTGGTTGATCTATCAAGATCTCGACGACCTGCTGTCCGCTTCAAGTGAAGGCAACCCCGAGGTGAAAAGATTTGAGTGTTCGGTATTCACGGGTGAATATATTACCGGTGATGTCGATGACAGCTATTTGCAAGCCCTGGATGACGCACGCAATGACGCGGCTAAAAAAGGTGGGTCCGGGCAGGATACCTCCGGCGAAGATGCCGTTATCGGTTTGCACAATGACATGAATGAGGCTGGGTAAACAGCATGAATGATTTTCCTGAAGACCCTCTGTTAGGCGCCGAGCTGGATACGCTCGCGGTGCGGGCAGGGCAAATTCGGACCCATGAAGGGGAGCACAGCGAGGCGATTTTCACCACATCATCTTATGTGTTTGCCTCTGCCGCTGAGGCGGCGGCGCGGTTTTCGGGCGATCAGCCCGGCAATGTGTATTCCCGCTATACCAACCCGACGGTAAGAACGTTTCAAGACCGTATGGCAGCACTGGAAGGCGCCGAAGCGGCAGTGGCCACCTCCTCGGGAATGGCAGCGATTTTGAGCACTTGCATGGCCCTGCTCAAGTCTGGGGATCACGTGGTTTGTTCGCGCAGCGTCTTTGGCACAACCACCGTTTTGTTTACCAAATATATGAAAAAATTCGGGGTGGAAACTACGTTTGTGGCTCCGGGTGATTACGCCGCATGGCAGGCGGCGATTCAAGACAATACCCGTATGCTGTTTTTGGAAACCCCCTCAAACCCCTTGTGTGAAGTAGTAGATCTGCCCAGACTGGCGGAGATTGCCCATGCCAAAGAGTGTTTACTGGTTGTGGACAACTGTTTTTGCACCCCGGCCTTGCAGCAGCCTCTGGCTCTGGGCGCAGACATCGTTGTACATTCGGCCACCAAGTTTTTGGACGGGCAGGGTCGTTGCATTGGCGGTGTTGTCTGTGGGCGCGAAGCGGAAATGGATGAAGTGCTGGGTTTCCTGCGCTCCACCGGGCCCACAATGAGCCCCTTCAATGCCTGGGTATTTTTAAAAGGGCTGGAAACCTTGAGGCTGCGTATGGACGCCCACTCGGCCAGCGCCTTGGAGCTGGCCACCTGGCTGAATGAGCAGGAAGACGTTGAAACCGTTTTTTATGCAGGTTTACCCACCCATAACGGTCATGAATTAGCCCGAAAACAGCAGCGTGCCTTTGGCGGTGTGTTATCGTTTCGAGTGAAAGGTGATAAAGCGGCGGCCTGGCGTTTCATTGACGCTACCCGTGTGGTCTCGGTAACGGCAAACCTGGGCGATACCAAAACCACAATTGTACACCCCGGTAGCACCACACACAGTCGTTTGTCTGACAAGGAAAAATCTGAGGCGGGCATCACAGATAACCTTATTCGACTTGCGGTGGGGCTGGAATCTGTGCGAGATTTAAAGGCCGATCTGCAGAGAGGCATCAACGCATTATAGCGAGGTAGTCTGGCCCATAGAGGCGGAGCAGGCTTATCAAGGAATATGGGCATGCAAAAGTTAATTGACAATTTGGTCGATCAAATCGGCACTGTGCTGCTTGGAAAAGAGCAGCAGATTAAATTGGCGGTCAGTTGTTTATTATCCGGCGGTCATCTATTGATTGAAGATTTACCCGGCATGGGTAAAACCACGCTGGCTCACGCCCTGGCCAATGTCTTTGGCCTCGATTATAAACGTGTGCAATTCACCAGTGATTTATTACCCGCAGACATACTGGGTGTGTCGGTGTTTGACCAGACACGCACAAGTTTTGAATTTCACCCGGGCCCTATTTTTACCCAGGTGCTGCTGGCCGATGAGATAAACCGGACCACACCTAAAACCCAGAGTGCACTGCTGGAGGCAATGGAGGAAGGGCAGGTGAGTGTCGAGGGGCAAACCCGAAAACTGCCCGAGCCCTTTTTTGTGATTGCCACCCAAAACCCCCTGACACAGTCGGGTACCTTTCCGCTTCCCGAATCTCAGCTCGATCGTTTTTTAATGCGCATTGAATTGGGTTACCCCGACCCGAGAGCTGAGCGGGAGTTATATATGGGGCTAAACCCCCGGCTCGCGCTCAAGTCTCTTAAACCCGGCATAACTGTCGCGCAATTGGCACAAATTAGAGAACATATTCTCACTGTGAAAGTATCCGATGGTTTGCTGGATTACCTGCAGCGTCTGGTGCATTTTACCCGCACCAGCAAAGAGTTCTCCTTTGGTATTTCGCCGAGGGGCGCTTTGGCTTTATTGCACTGTGCCAAAACCTGGGCCCTGATGCACGGCAGAAAGTACGTTATCCCTGAAGATTTGCAAACCGTCATGCCCGCGGTGGCCGGCCACCGTTTAAGTGATGCCACCGATGTGGCCGACCAGAACGGTTATGCCCTGGTTGATCGGGTGTTGAACAGCGTTGACGTCATAGCGGTTTAGAGGCTATAAATAAGGTAACAGTTGGATGTTAAGCCTTCGCATTGGTTTTTGATTGGATGTAGCTCGGAGCGCAACTATGCAAGCTTGTTTTTTTGCTCAATATTTGCTGAAAAAAGGCATCGTCACCCCGCAGCAGTTGGATGATGCGCTAGAGGTTCAAGGACAACAAAATAAGTCCCTGGGCGCACTGGCGGTTTCAGCTGGTCTTTTGAGTGAAGAGCAGGTCGAATTGCTCAACAAAGAGCAACGAGAAGTGGATCTCTACCTGGGTGAGATGGCGGTTGAAAAAGGCTGGATGACCGCAAACGATGTTGAACTCCTGATGATTGAACAGTGGGCAAGCCACAGTTCTCTGGGGGATATTCTGGTTGAACAAGAACACCTTAATAGCACGCAGCTAGATAGTCTTTTGGCAGACTTTCAGTATTATCAACGCCGTCTTCGCGAGGAGAATGGTCAGGCCTTACGCAAACTGCCAGAAGCTGAATTTATTCAAGCCTTTTTGAACGAGTTGGTTAAATGCTCCGAGCGTATCTGTCATCAAAAAGTGGCCGTCGGGGCAGTGGAAGAACATACCCCCCAGACCAATGACTTGCCCTTTGTGGGTTTGCTCGCACTTGAAGATAAACCCCTGGCTTATTTTGGTGTTGCACTTGATGCACAACAGGCCCATAAAATCACCCTGAATATTGGTTACATGGACGAAACAAAAAGCACTACTGGCGATCTTGAAGATATAGCGGGCACCAGAGAGTTTGTACGGTTGGCTGCGGAGAGTGCTTGCCAAAAAATTAATTCGGGTGCGAAGCAGTTTTCCATTGTGGGAAGCTGCGAAGTTCGCGAGGGCGAAACTTTGCCGGCCAGCAACAATATGATCAGTGTTGAAATGGTCACTGAGCAAAGTGGTTTCAAAGCACTGTTTTTAACCCAGTGATGAAAGCGTTTTTCCGCCAGCGATTTCAACGGTGGGTTCGGCGTCGGCTGCCGCCCACCCGATCCGTTTTTTTAAACCAACGTCGTGTATTTGTTTTTCCCTCCCGCCAGGGTTTTGGTTTCATTTTTTTGTGTAGCTTAATTTGGTTGTTAGGCACAAACTACGAGAACAACCTGGCTCTGGCGATGTGTTATTTAATGCTGAGCCTCTTTATTCTTTGCATTCATCACACCTTTAACAATCTTGCGGGCTTGACCATTAGCGCGGTATCTGCGGGTCATTGTTTTGTTGGCGAAGATGCTGAATTTACTTTGCTGATTTCCAGGCGCGGTCACCGCCCCTATGAAAACGTGCGGCTCACCTGGCCCGGGGGTTCCACCGCGACGCTCAATTTGCAGAGTGAGGCGGAAAAACAAATCAAGTTATACCTGCCTGCCACCGAGCGCGGTTGGTTCAGTCCCGGTCGTTTGTCGGTGGAAACAGTGTACCCACTGGGGCTCATTCGCTGCTGGACCTGGCTTGATCTCGATCTCAGGGCCTTGGTATACCCGGCACCAAAGGGGCGGGGCGCCTTGCCAGATTCTCGGGGCAGTGAACAGGAGGGGAATGTATTACATGATCAGGGCTCCGATGATTTTGTAGGGTTTCAGGATTATGAAGCGGGGCATTCGTTGCGCCACGTTGCCTGGAAGCAGTATGCAAGAGGGCAGGGTTTAATGCTCAAAAACTACGGTGACTATCACAGCCCGCGCTGCTGGCTTGATTGGGATAGCCTTCCGGGTGTTGCCAAAGAGGCTCGGCTGTCGGCCCTGTGCCACTGGGCGCTGGATTTGGATCGCACCCGTGGGCAGGCGGCCCAACCCTTTGGTTTGCGATTGCCCGGTTTAGAAATTCCGCCCAATAGTGGTCCGG
>ENA-OSET01002069-OSET01002069.1-sediment-metagenome-genome-assembly--contig:-NODE-2069-length-19829-cov-4.070170_pt1 | contig 19829 bp, 15 predicted proteins | sample MGYA00237882_ERZ534229 | MGnify/ENA primary metagenome ERZ534229 (study PRJEB26408, sample SAMN06266212) | sediment metagenome | isolation source: Hudson Canyon methane seep mesocosm | place... | reverse complement strand
CGCGCCCTGCCACTTGCGGGATCCGCGCGCTGGATGCGGGTATCTAGAATCTCCAACGACGGCGTCACCCGGTCGGTTGCCATCAAAACATCCGCGCGCGTGCAATCAGCACCGGCCAGCGGTGCCTTCATGATAAACGCAATCTCGGCCTCGACACGGGGCTGAATGAACCGGCCCGCAGGCACCACAGCCCCATTTTCAAACAGCATGTCATCCAGCAGCACACCGCTGTCGGGGGTGTCAATTTTTAGCGCATCCTGCATGGCGCGGCTGGTCAGGCCGATTTTCCAGCCAATCCGCCGTCGCCCCGTCGCCAGCTTGCGCGCTACCAATGCCTGTTGCACGGCATAGGCATCGTCCAATGTCATGCCGGGGTAACGCAGTGACAGCAGACCGCATTGCTGTCCGCTCGCCTCGGCCTGAAACAGCGCCTCAGCCGCCTCGCTGTGCTGGTCGGGGGTCATGCCTTCTCCTCGCCAAACTCATCCGTGTCAAATTCATCCTCGACTGTATTGCGCAGGATGCCGATGCCCTCGACCTCAACCTCAACCACATCGCCCGGCACCAGGTATTTCGGTGGATCAAACCGCGCGCCGGCCCCTGTGGGGGTGCCGGTGATAATAATGTCGCCCGGCACCAGCGTGGTGAAGGTCGAGATATAGGCGATCTCTTCGCGGATCGGGAACATCATCCGGTTCAGCGTGTCTTCTTGCCGGACCTCACCATTCACACGGGTCTCGATACGAGCATCATCCAACTGGGCGGCGTCGGTAAAGGGCACCAGCCAGGGGCCAATGGCGCCCGAGTTGTCCCAGTTTTTGCCCTGGGTCACGTTGAATTTGGCATGGCGCACCCAGTCGCGAATGGTGCCCTCGTTGCACAATGTCAGGGCGGCGATGTGATCATAGGCGTCTTCGGCTTTGATCCGGCGGCCGCCTTTGCTGATGACAATGGCCACTTCACCCTCATAGTCCAGCGTGTGGTTTTCCGGTGGTCGGATCAGTGACCGGCCGGCCCCGGTAAACGAGCGCGCAAAGCGCGGGAACAGCGACATGTGTTTTGGCGCGGCTGATCCGTCTTTGTATTCCGCATTGCGGTCAGGGAAGTTCACCCCAACACAGAGAATTTTTTCGGGGTTGGGCACCGGGATCTCATAGATGAAATCACTGTGGGTGACTGGTTTACCCTGTGCGGCATCCTTAAGTGCAGCCAGACCATCACCGGCAATCACGTCACGCAGGGTGGGCCAGTGCGGAAAATCGGGCGACAGGGCAATCATGCCCTCGTCATGCACTGCTCCGTAAAAGACCTCGTCCTTGGCGGTATAGGTGGCAAAACGCATCATGACAGTCCCTTGGCAATTTCTGTGATCACGTCATGGGCCATCATGACGTCGTCTTTGGTGGTTTCAAATTGACCAGCCTGAAAACGGATCACCAGATCCCCGTCGACGCGGGTCTGGGTCAGATAGATCCGGCCATCGTCATTGATCGCATTGACCAGACGCAGGTTCAGATCATCCAGATCACTTGCGCCCTCGGGAGTGTAACGAAAGCTCCACAGCGACCACATCGGCGGCGTCACGATCTCAAAATCCGGTGTCTTGGCCAGCTTATCATGCAGGTCATTCGACCAGTTGATGTGGTCCCGCAGCCGATTGCGCAGGCCCTCTAGCCCATAGGTGCGCAGAACAAACCAGATCTTCAGCGCCCGAAACCGCCGCCCCAGTGGCACCGACCACTCCGAGTAATTGATGATACCGTCTTTGCCGTGGGTTTTCAGGTATTCCGGCTGGATCGCCAGCGTCCGCACCAGATCGTCCGGGTCTTTCAGGAAATGCGCCGAGCAGTCGAATTGTACGCCAAGCCACTTATGGGGGTTGAACACAATGGAATCGGCGCGCTCAATTCCGGGCCAGTAATGGCGGTATTCCGGGCAGATCATCGCTGAGCCGGCCCAGGCTGCATCAACATGGGAATATAATCCATATTTCTCGGCTACATCCAGACAATCTGATATCGGATCAGTTGCACCTGTGCCGGTACCGCCTACGCAAAGGATAACCCCGGCTGGCTGCAGGCCCGCAGCCAAATCAGCCTCAATTGCCTCCTCCAGTGCGACGGGGTCCATGCCACGCCAGTCGCCTTTGATGGGTACGCGGATCAGGTTTTGCTGCCCTATACCGGCGACCCAGATGGCGCGATCAATCGAGGTATGAACCTCGGACGAGCAATATATCCGCAAAGGTTTCTGGCTGAACAGCCCTTGCTGGTTGCCCTGCCAGTCCAGAGCTTTTTCGCGCATGGTTAGGACAGCGGCCAACGTCGCCGACGACGCCGAATCCTGAATGACACCAGCAAACCCGTCGGGCAGATCCAGCGACTGGCGCAACCAGTCCATCATCCGAGTTTCCATCTCGGTTGCGGCGGGCGAGGTCTGCCACAGCATGCACTGTGGCGCCAACGCGCTGGTCAGGAATTCAGCCAGCACAGAGGGGGCCGAGGCATTGGCGGCGAAATAGGCAAAGAACCTTGGGTGCTGCCAGTGGGTGATCCCCGGCATGACAATGTCCTCGAAATCGCGAAAGATATTGTCCATCGATTCCGGTGCTTCCGGCGGCAGCACGGGCAGTGCGTTTAGCACATCACCCGGTTCGGTTTGGGCGCGTACAGGACGGTCTCCGACGGTCAGGTGATAATCTTGTGCCCAATCTGCGACCTTGCGGCCCCATTCGGAAAACTCATTCCATTTCATGTTCTTATCCTTTGGTCCGCGTCCGATGCGCGGGCTACATTCTACGTTTGGTCGAATGCAGATCTGTGATTTATGCGCCTAATTTCCGAGGTTACTGAACGGGGAAAATGACATTGGTCTGACCGGTGCCCGAGCTGGGAAAATACTCGGTGACCACTTCGCAGTGGCCCGTGTATTTATCCCAACCCAACGCGCCATACAGCATCGCGGTGTCATGCATGGCGCCTTCGCCACAGCATTGATCGGAATATTCCGGCAGCATCTCCAGAAAGGTGGCGTGGTCGCCGGTCTTCCACATGTCCAGAACCCGCAGATCCATCTGACGGTTGAACTCCGAGGCGATGTTGAAGGTGCCGTTCTTGGGGCCGTAATCCTTGTTCGAGAACATCTTGTGCGACAGCGAACCCGAGGCGATCAGCGCAACTTTACTGTCCGAGGCTTCAACCGCCTCGCGGATCGCCTCGCCCATCAGGCGGCTTTCATCATGGTCATGAGTGCTGCACCAGGCCGCGACTGAAACAACCTTCATTTTGTGTTTGCGGCTCATGAACCGCATCGGCACCAGCGAGCCATATTCCAGCTCCAGGCTGTCCAGTTGGTGCGACAGCGTATAGGCGCCCTTGTCGGATGCGACTTTGGCAATCGCATCACCCAGATCCGGGTTGCCATCGTAGTCATAGGGCATGTCCTGAATGAACTGCGGGAATTCCGAGGAGGTGAACATGCCTTTGAATTTTGAATTCGCGTTGATGTGAAAGCCGGCGTTGATCATCCAGTGGGTGTCACAGATCACAACGGTATCGGCCCCCAGTTCCTTGGCCCGGCGCGCGATCTCATAGTGTCCGTCAATGGCGGCCTGACGCTTGCCTTTGATCGGGCCTTCCTGCTCTGACATCAGCATGGTCGGAACATGGGTCACTTTGGCGGCGAGAACAATTTCTCCCATGGGTTCTATCTCCTCAACAATTTGAAATCTTACGCGTTTTCCAGATATCCGTCACGCACCAAGGCGCGGAATTTTGTGCTGCCCAAGGGCAAAGCCAATGTGTTTTTGCTCCATATAAAAATCAAAACTCCAGTCGCCGCCATCGCGACCGATGCCGCTGGCTTTGACGCCGCCAAACGGGGTCGGCAAATGGCGCACGTTTTCGGAATTCACCCAGATCATCCCGGCCTCAAGATGGTTGGTAAACCGCAATGCACGGGTCAGGTCATTGGTCCAGACATAGCCTGTCAGCCCATATTGGGTGTCATTGGCCATCTCCAACGCCTCTTCTTCAGTGTTGAAGGTGATCGCCGTTAGCACAGGACCAAAGATTTCCTCTTGGGCAATACGCATTTTGTTGTTGGCATTGGTGAACAGGGTGGGCCGCACGAAATAGCCGCTGTCCCCCAGACGTTCGCCCCCGGCCGCAATGGTGGCGCCGTCTTGTTTGGCGATCTCAAAGTAAGACCGCACCTTATCAAAGTGTTCCTGGGCGATCATCGGGCCGATTTCGGTTGTTGGGTCCAGCGGGTGGCCGACGCGGATATTATTGACCCGCTCCACCAGTTTGGCCTGAAATTCCTCGGCGATGGTGTCCTGCACCAGCAGGCGCGAGGACGAGGTGCAGCGTTCGCCGTTGATCGAGTAGATCATGAAGATCACTGCATCCAGCGCGCGGTCCAGATCGGCATCGTCAAACACCACCACCGGGTTTTTGCCGCCCAGTTCCAGGTGCATACGCTTTAGCGTATCGGCGCCTTGTTTGGTGATCCGGGATCCGGTGCTGCTTTCGCCGACAAAGGCGATGGCCTTGATTGCCGGATGTTCGGTCAACCGTTTTCCGGCGTCCTCACCAAAGCCGTTCACCAGGTTCCAGACACCTGGCGGCAGTCCGGCCTCATGGGCGATTTCGGCCAGGATGCGGGCCGTTAGCGGGCTGAATTCGGCAGGTTTATGCACCACAGTACAGCCTGACGCCAGCGCCGGAGCAATCTTCCAGGTGGACAGCATGAACGGCGTGTTCCATGGGGTGATCACGCCCACCGGACCAATCGGAACCCGTGTTGTGACGTTCATCAGGGTCGGGGACTGCAGGTTTTTGCCATCCCGGGCTGAGGTCACCTGATCGGCAAAATAGCGAAAGTTCTCGGCGCCGCGCAGTGCGGCCTTGGACATGAAGCGCAGCGCCTGACCAGTATCCCAGCATTCGCAAAACGCGATTTCTTCGGCGCGGGCTTCGATGCCTTCGGCGATCCGGATTAGAATCTTTTTGCGCTCCAGCGCGGGCATGTCACGCCAGGCAGGAAAGGCCTCTTTGGCGGCTTGGGCAGCTGCATCGATGTCGGCAACACCACCCCGTGCAACGGAACAAATCACCGTTTCATCGGTGGGCGACAGGGTCTCGAAAACCTCACCCGACAGCGCCGGGAGGCTTTTGCCCGCAATGAGGTTCTGAATGCCGTCCTGGCGAAAGCGGTCCAGATATCCGTTTAGCTTGGTAACGTTTGTGCTCAGTTCAGTCATTCTGTTCAACCTTTGTCAGGTGATCACGGATGGTACCGTATTTTGGGGAAAGCTTGGGGTCGATTTCGCGCATTTCAAGCGACAGGGCGATGGAGTGCTGTTGCAGTGCCGGCGCCAGAAAGTCGCGGGCGGCCTCAAAGATGGCTTGGGTGGCCCGCTGTCTGATTTCCAGATCGCGACCGCCGCGCAACCGTACTGATATGTCGAAATACCCATGCTTTGGATCTCCATCGGCGATAGAGACATGGGTCGCGGCAAAGGCCCGCACCCGGACGCCAGCCATGGGGAATGTGCCGGTGCTGATGGCGACCCGGCGCAGCGTGTCGCAGAGTGCAGGAAGATCAACATGCGGTTCTAAGTTGGCGGAATAGTCCAGTGAGATGTGCGGCATCGGGGCAATCCAATTATTTACTTAACATGTGTACCATTATTTTTTGCAACAAGTCAAGATTGGAATTTTAACGGCAGCAATTGCCTTTATGGCCCGGCGAGGTGATAATTACCCATGACCAATGCTCTGCCGACGACCAACCGTTCCCTTCCTATTGCCCTGCTGCGAGCCCGTGAGCGGGTGATGGGACCCATCCGCGCATTGTTGAGCGACGTCGACTTGACCGAACAGCAATGGCGGGTGTTGCGGGTGGTGCAGGAGAACGGTCCAATTGACCCGACTCAGATCGCTGAACAGGCTTGTCTTTTGTTACCCAGCTTGACCCGGATTCTGCAAAAGCTGGAAGATAAGAAAATGATTGACAGGACCCGGGATAGTCAGGACCGGCGCAAGCAGGTGATTACGATCACTTCGGCTGGCGACACAGTCATTGCGAACAATCTAGAGGCCAGTCTGGGGCTCGTCGCAAAAACGCGTGCCGAAATGGGCGAGGATCGCTATGAGGCGCTGTTGGATCTGTTGAATGAGTTGGATCAGATTGATCTGTAGGTGCGGCACAGTTTGAGGTTGTCGGGCAGGAGCCGCCCCGCCGCAGTGATTTGCAGGCGGTGGATTGAGTATTTAAGGAAAAGATGAAGGAGCGGATTTTGTGTTAGTCCGCGCGCCGCAGGAAGATCTGCACATCCGCCACATTGGTTCCGGTGCCGCCGACGGTCAGTAGCGCGTCCGCAGCGGCCAGCGCCGCGTTGCTGTCGTTGTTTTTCAGCAGAGCCTCAGGGTCTGCGCCACTGTTGCGGATCTCGGCCCAGGTTTGCGGCGTGACGATGCCGCCGGCTGCCAGCGTTGGACCATCACGACCATCGGTGCCGCCGGACAGGAACAGCCAGTCGCCGTCCAGCCGTTCCGAGCCCAGTTTGGCGAGGCGCAGCGCCAGTTCCTGATTGCGCCCACCCAGGCCGCTGCCTTTGATTTGCACCGTAGTTTCGCCACCAAAGATCAGGGCAACGGGGCGATTGGTTGGGGCCGCAAGGGCGGCGTCGAGGATGCTGTGCGCGGCCACTTCGACGTCACCGATCAAAGTGTCGCTGACCACTTGGGCATCCCAGCCGGTGGCGGCCTCAAGCATGGCCTGCAGGCTGTGCCGGTTTGATCCGATCAATGTGTTATCGGCTTGTGGGCGTTCTTCGTGCACCGTTTCAGCGGCGTTCAAAAGGGACTGCACGGCCGTAGGCGCCGCCTGCCAGATACCAGCACGTTGCATGACGTCGCGAGCCTGCGAGAGGGTGCCGATGGGGCTGACACTTGGCCCCGATGCAATTGCGCGCAGATCATCGCCGATCACATCCGAGAGGATGAAAGCAGTGACCGGAGCGGGGGCTGCATGGCGCAAAAAACCGCCGCCCTTCAGGTCCGACAGGTGTTGGCGGATCAGGTTCATCTCGTTGATTTCAATCCCCGAGGCGAGCAACGCAGCATTGACGGCGGCCTTGTCGGCCAAGGTCAGGCCCAATGCGGGTGCCACCATCAGTGCGGAGCCTCCGCCTGAGATCAGGGCAACAACACGGTCTTTGGCACTGGCGGTTTGCAGCAGATCAATCACTGCGCGCCCGGCCGCGGCGCTGGTTTCATCAGGGATGGGATGCGCGCCTGCCAGGGTGGTGGCGCCAGGGATGTCGCACAGGTTTTCGGGATTGGTCACCGACAGTGCCTGTCGCGGTTCCGGAATCATCAGCAGGGCCTGGCGCATCATCGGGCTGGCGGCTTTGCCCAGGGCAATGATGATAGTACGACCGCCGTCTGGCAAGGGCGGCAGTGGCGCGGCAGCAAGCTGATCACGCAGCGCAAGGGCGGGATCGGCGCGTACGACAGCGGCGTGAAACAGGGCAAGGGCGGTATCGCGAAGATCAGTCATGGGCAAAGGTGTGCCCGCAGAGGTCGGGCAGGTCAATCGCATGTTGGCCACCTGTGATAATGTTTTGCCCCATCGCTGGTAATCAGGTCTAACGACAGCGTGTGATCCATATTGCGCATGCGGTGTCGCAGCATCATTCGGGTCAACCGCATCAGGTCGCCCTGCATGTCAGGATGGTCGGCGACATTCTCCAACTCTCCGCGCCCCTGATGATCGAACAGCATGGGTGGCAGGTCGGCGGCAAACTCCACCAGTGTGAACCGCTCATCACGTAGAATGCCCAGTGAGGAGTCCAGCGGTGTGGTGCCGAGTGCCTGCTCCCACTTGGTGGGCGCGCCGGGCTGTGCGAAATCCAGCTCGGAAAAGGAATAGCGCCGCCAATCCTGTGGCACGTCACCTTGTAGCAGCGGCAGTAGCGATCGACCGTCCACAGTGTTGGGGATCTCTTGCCCGACCCAGTCTAGGATCGTTGGCATCAGGTCGACGGATTCGGTGATCTGCGAGACGGAGCTGCCAGCGCGGTTGCCGTTGCCCGGTTGGCGGATGATCAGTGGCGTATGATAGGCCGCGTCATAAACCGTAAACTTGCCCCAGCTGTGGCGATCCCCCAGCATCTCGCCGTGGTCGGCCGAGATCACCACCAGAGTGTTATCCTCTTGGCCGCTGTCTTTCAGGAACTTCAAAACCCGGCCGATATGGGCGTCTACCTCGGTGGCCAGTCCCAGATACACCGAGCGCAGGGTCTGAACGGTCTCATCCGTTGGTTCCAGATCCGGAAACCCCACAACGAAATCTGCTGGGGCGTAGGCCTGCTGGGTTGGTCCGAAGAAAGGATGCACGGCTGTCTCTGTCGCAGAGTCGTGCAGGCGCGAAGGCAGCGGTAGAACAGCTGGATCGTACATGGTGTTATACGGGGCTGGCGCCACCAGTGGCGGGTGCGGGCGGATATATGTCAGATGGGCAAACCAGCTGTGATCTGCGTGGGCAGGCAGCGTTTCCAAAAAACGATCAGTCAAAAAGGCGGTATCGCTGTGTGCGGCGCTATACAGTGCAGGATCGTTCAGCCGCGGAGAGCCTCCGGTCGGAGATACCGGTTTGAAAACATTTTCATAATCACCGAAGTCATACCCATGGTTCTGCAGGTGGGACCGCCACGGATAAGACGTATCCAGGCGCATCTCCAGCATCTCGTGGAAACCATTCATTGGATGTTCATAAGACCGCAGCGCGGGATCATTTGGATGGTGAACGCGGGGATCCTGCGAGGTGTCGGTATAGCCAAACAGCATCGGCAGATAGCCAGCCTTGCGCATTTCAGTCGCGATGTTGGGCGTGTCATGACGCAGGGGGGTGCCATTGCGAACGGACCGGTGGTTCATCGCGTATTGACCGGTCAATAGCGAGACGCGCGACGGGCCGCAGGGGTTCACCACCGTATAGTTGCGCTCAAACGTGACCGATTGCTGCATAAACGCGCGCAGATTAGGCAGCTCCACATGATCAGCCATTGCGCCAAATAGGCAATCAGCCCGCAGCTGATCAATGAGGATGAACAAGACATTCTTGTGGGCGGTCATGGTGCATCTCCTTCACCGGATCTGCTGCCAAGTAAGCCCGGAAATGTGCGATTGAAAAGGGGCGAAAACGACAAAAACACAAGCATACAGGCCTGTGAATGTGTGGTTTTTTGCATTTGGCTTGTAGTTTGAGGGGTTTTATGTGCATTTGGCGCAATCCTGACGACCCGCGACCGCTCTCCCAGGGCCAACCATGTCGTTACATACATTAAGCAACGAACTGTCTTAGACAGACAGAGATTGGGACCTGAATTGGCGATCGTAAGCTTCATTATCAGTTTGGCAGGAGCAACCATGCTTTTGCTCTTTGCCGTGCGTATGGTGCGGACCGGAATTGAACGCAGTTACGGAGCCTCGTTCCAACGCGTGCTGACCGGGCAACGCAGTCTTGCGCAGGCCAGCATGGTTGGCGTGGCTCTTGCGATTGTCTTGCAAAGTTCGGCTGCGGTGGCATTGTTGACGGCGGGTTTTGCAGCCAGCGGCATGCTGAGCTTCACCACCGGGCTGGCGATCGTGTTGGGCGGCGACCTCGGCTCGGCGCTGATTATTCAAATTCTGTCATTCAAGCTGGACTGGTTGGTGCCGCTGTTGCTGGCGGCGGGCGGTTATATGTTCGTCAAGGTCGAGGCCAGAAAGATACGGCAACTGGGCCGGATCCTGATGGGTGTTGCCTTTATCCTGATTTCCTTGCGGTTCCTGCGTGAGGCGATGGATCCTATCCGTGACAGTGCCTTTTTACCCGCCATCGCGGAATATTTGGCGCGTGATTACATCACCGCGTTCCTGGTTGGTGCGGCGCTGGCCTTTGTAATGCACTCGTCCGTTGCGGCGATCCTGATGTGCGTGACGCTGGTGCAGATCGATGCGATCCCCTTTGCAGCCGGCCTGTCGCTGGTGCTCGGGGCTAACTTTGGGTCGGCCTTTATTCCAATTTGGCTGAGCCGGGGTATGGCACAAGCGGCCCGGCGCATTCCCTTTGCGAACCTTATTTTGCGCGGAACCTGGGCAGTGATTACCCTGTTCGCGGCCAATATTGCGTTGCGGTCTGGCGCTTTGGGCGATCCACAGGGCGGGCAGATGCTGGTCTACGCTCATCTTTTCTTTAACGCATCGCTGCTGATACTGGCGCTGCCTTTCTGCGGAGCCTGCCAGCGTTTGATGGTGCGGTTACTGCCTGACGCGGCCGTAAAAGAGCCCGAAGTTGCAACAGGCTTGCCGCCCAGTGTGCTGGATCACGGCAATACCGACTCGCCGGCGCAATCATTGTCCAGCTTGAAACGTGAGTTGCTGCGGATGACAGAACTGGTCGACAGGATGTTCCGTCCGGTGTTGGATCTGTATCGGTTCGGAGACAAAGCCCAGATCAAAGCCGTGCAAGCACTGGATCATGAGGTCAACGACTGTTTGTCCGGTATTCGGACCTTTGTCGCTGCAATGCCGCCGGAAGAAATTGGCAAGGCCAACGCCAAGACGGCGCGGGATATGGTGGAATATGCGATTCGACTGGAAACCGCCGGCGATGTGGTTGCCAAGCGATTGGCAGTGCTGGCTGGTGAAGTGAAAAAGAAAAAAGGCAAATTCTCGGATGAAGGCTGGATGGAACTGACCCGGCTACACGAAAGTATCCTAGCCAATATGAGCCTGGCTTCAAATGTTCTCATCTCGGATGACCTGGAAAGTGCGCGGCTGCTGAGCCTAGAAAAAACTGAGTTGAAACGGGCGGAACGTGACAGTCGCAAACGGCACCTTAAACGCTTGCAGGGTGGTCGGGCAGACAGCTTTGAGACCTCGGATATCCATCTCGAAACTCTTCGGGCTCTGCGTGAGTTTAACAGCCATATCGCGTCGATTGCCTATCCGATCTTGTATCAGAACGGGCAACTTCTTGAGACTCGGCTGATCGAAGATATGCAAGGTGATCAAATGGCGACGTGAATGTTGATTCGCATTCCGGTTAAGAAAGATACGCCGCGCCACGCAAGTGACGCGGCGTAAGCTATTGTAAGTAAGCTATCTTATCAATTTTCTATCGTATATTCTTTACGGCGTTGACGTAGAGCGACCCGCGAGCGCAGACTGAAATTATTACGACCAAGTTCCAGGTGTTTGTTTGGCTCAGCGTCAAGGTACACTACGCAACTGGACCGATTTTTGGCCTGGACTGCAAAATCTGGTCTTAACAATTATTGAAACTGTCACTGTAGGAGTTCCGAAACCACCCGCAAACTCTTCTCTAATAACAAAAAACGATCAAACAACCTTCCAACGGGGAAATTACTATGTCTATTAAATCAACGGTCACTCGCCGCTCTCTGCTGAAAAGCGCTGGCGCCGCCGCATTGGCAGCTCCGCTGTTTTCCAAAAGCGCTCTGGCGTCCTCGGGTGAAATCAACATCCTGATGTGGTCGGACTATCTGCCACCGGAATTCATCGCGGGCTTCGAAGCCTCCACCGGCATTAAGGTCAACTACACCGGTATTGGGTCAAACGAAGAAATCATCAACAAGATGAAGGCCACCAAAGGCCAGGGCTTTGACATCGTATCGCCCACCAACAACCGCTCGCTGCAGTGGGGCCCACTGGAATTGCTTCAGCCGTTCGACATGAACAAAGTCGCCATCGACAAAGTGAACCCTGCGATGGCCAAAATTGGTACAGACGCATGGGACTTTGGTGGTGCGGGTTCGCACTGGCTGCCGCACATCTGGGGTACCGAAGGTATCGCATATCGCACCGACAAATGGCTGCCCGAAGGCGACGCGCCATCGTATGGCGATGTCTGGAGCGAAGCCAACGCTGGCAAGACCATGGGTCGTGCACACTCGATGATGCTGGGTGCTGGTCTGTACATGGAAGCCTCGGGCGCTATGGACCCGGGTTCGGTGTGGGCTGCCTATGAGAACGAAGAGACCATGCGCAAGGTCTGGGGCCAGATCGCTGATTGGTGTGTTGAGCGTAAGTCGCGCATCAAACTGATCTGGAACGATGCTGACACTCAGAAAAACGGTCTTCTGAACGAAGGCGTGATTGTTGGTCAGACTTGGGATGGTCCAGCACTGGCTCTGAAAGCCGCTGGTGAGCCTGTGCATTACCAAGCACCGGTCGAAGGTGCGATGGCTTGGGTTGACGGCATGTCCATGCCTGTTGGGGCCAAGAACATCGATCAAATCTATGCCTTCATCGAATACGCCTATGGTCAAGAAGCCGCTGGTGTTGCGATCGACAGCCATGGCTACAACTCGCCAGTTCTGGGTGCGGACACCTTCTCGGGTGACACCTACAAGAAGAACTTTGCCGAAGCCTATCCAGGCAGCAGCTTGGCGAACCTGAACCCATGGCCCGCCGAAGCACCTTGGTATGCTGACGTTCGGACCGAGTTCGTAAACAAATTCAAGAGTGCCTAAGCTTTTGATATCGTAAAACTTTGGCCCTCTCTTTCCAGAGAGGGCCATTGTGGCGCCTAATGCGCAATATTCAATTCATAAACTGGATGCAGCCTGATCAAGGCCGGTGCGGTGTCACCGGGTTGAAAACCTGCACCGAGGGAGAAGCCACATGAGTGCTGGGGTTGGCGTAAATCTCGAAGATCTCTGGATCCGATTTGGGGACTTTGTCGCTGTGCGCGAAGCAAACGTGCATATCAATGGGGGCGATTTCTTTTCGTTCCTGGGGCCATCAGGCTGTGGTAAGACCACCATCCTGCGGGCTGTTTCGGGCTTTCTAGAGCCCAGCCAAGGCAATGTGCTGATTGGCGGCAATAACATGAAGGGCATCGGCCCGAACAAGCGCCCAACAGCGCTGATCTTTCAGAACCTCGCGTTGTTTCCGCTGATGAAGGTCTGGGAGAACATCACCTTCTCAATGGAAATCAAAGGCGCCTCGGCCAGGGAACGCCGCAAGCGTGCAGACGAGTTGCTGGATATGATTGCGCTGACTGGTCAGGGCGACAAGCTGCCGTCGGAACTGTCAGGTGGTCAGAAGCAACGTGTGGCCATTGCCCGCGCGCTCTGTGCTGAACCAGATGTGCTGCTGCTGGACGAACCGCTGTCAGCGCTGGATCTGAAACTGCGCCAGCACATGCGGTCGGAACTGCGTGAGATCCAGAAACGGGTTGGCATTACCTTTATCTACATCACCCACGACCAGGGCGAAGCCCTGACCATGTCAGACAACGTGGCCGTGATGCGTGCCGGGGTGATTGACCAGATTGGCGATGGAAAATCCATCTATAACGATCCAAATACCGCCTTTGCCGCCTCATTCGTTGGCGAAAACAATGTGTTCCGCGGCACGGTCAAGCGGGTGATCGGCAATGAAGCCATGATCACTACCAACCGTTCGGGTGATCTGATGGCGCGGATCTCGACAGCCAATCACGGCAAGCTGAAAGAGGGTGATGACGCAATGCTGTTCATCCGCCCCGAGGCTTTTGCACTGGCGCCAGTCGGCACCCAGGGTGATCACTTTGTCACCGCGCAGGTCACCAAGGAAGAGTTTGAAGGCAACGTCTTTAACATCTTCATGGAAGGCGACGGCGGCAAGGAAATCAAGGTGGCACTGCCCAACCTTGGCCAGTCCTTTGAAAGCCACAAGGGTGAGCCGATGACTCTGGAATATGACGTCAAAAACGCTGTTGCATTGCCTGCCGGCGTGCTGGCGACGGAATAGGGGGGTCTGGACAGATGCCCCCATTCCTAAAGGAATACTTTAACCGCAACGGCATTGGGCTGGGATCGGTCATGTTGGGTCTGGTTCTGTTCTGGACCGTTGGCCTGATCATCCTGCCACAGCTGTCGATGCTCGACTTTTCATTCCGGCCGAACCTGCCGCCGCCCGAGATTGGCGGCCCCAAGGATCTTTATACGCTGGAGAACTATAAGTACCTGATTTTCGGCCCCGAGGGCGGCAGTCAGGATTATAATGCTGTTGATTTGCGGGTGTTCTACCGCACCTTGATTGCAGCGGTTTTGGTGACCCTCTTCAACTTGATGCTGTGTTACCCGATCGCCTACTATCTGGCCCAGACCAAGGGCAATCACATCCGCGTTCTGGCGCTGATGCTGATCATCCCCTACTGGATCAATGAAATCCTGCGGGCCTTTGCGCTGCGGATTATCTTTGGCGAAAGTGGGGTGTTGAACAACATTCTGGTTGGCGCTGGGGTGTTTGATACGCCGTTTGACTTTATCCGCAACGATATCGCGCTTTATGCTGGTCTGGGCTATGCCTATATCCTGCTGATGATCTTCCCGATCTACAACGTCATTGAAAGCCTGGATCGTAACCAGATTGAGGCGGCACGGGACATGGGGGCCAGCTGGACGCGTATTCACCGCCGTGTTGTTATTCCCTATGCCAAACCGGGGATCAGTTCCGGATGTACCATGGTGTTCATGCTTTCGGCCGGTGCGCTGGCCGCGCCGCAGATCCTGGGCGGGCCAAGCAGCCTGTGGTTCACGCAGCTGATCTATCAGCAGTTCAACGACAATAGCGATTGGCCACAAGGGGCCGCCTATGCGGTGGTACTGCTGGTCACCTGTATCCTTCTGGTGCTGGCGCTTATGCGCGTGTTCAAAGTGAACATGGGGGACATTGGCAAATGAAGAACTTTTCTCTTATGCGCCTGAGCATCTGGGTCTACCTGGCTCTGTTCTTCTCCTATTTGCTGGGCCCTCTGGTGATCATGTCGGTCACCGCCTTCAACTCACCCGGCTTTCCACGGGCCGCCCCGTGGGAATGCCTGACCTTTGAGTGGTTCTCGGCGCTGTTTCAGGATGAAAGGATCCTGAACGGCATCAAGAACTCGATCCTGGTGGGGCTGGGAACAGTGACGCTGTCGGTTGCCATGGGTCTGGCTGGGGCGCTGATGCTAACCCAGATCTGGCCGAAATTGCGGGCGACCTACTATACCATCATCATTGCCCCGATCCTGATCCCCGGCGTGGTGATTGGTATCTCGACGCTGGTGTTCTGGGATCGCGTCAACCGGTTGTTTGGCCTGGATGCGGATAGCTTTCTGTCAAACGGGTTGTTCCTGACCATCATCGGCCAGTCCACCTTTATTGCCAGCTACTGTATGCTGGTTCTGGTGGCCCGGTTGCAGCGCTATGACATCGGTCTGACCGAGGCAGCGCTGGATCTGGGTGCGACTCATGCACAGGCGTTCCGCAAGGTTCTGCTGCCGTTCATGCGTCCGGCGATTGCAAGTGCTGCGGTGCTGGCCTTTCTGGCCAGCTTCGAGAACTACAACACCACCACATTCACCTTTGGCGAATACCCAACTCTGACCATCGAGCTGGCGCAGAAGGTGCGGTATGGCATTACTCCGGCGATTTCGGCTCTGGCCTTTATCATTGTGGTTTTGACGGTGTTTGCAGCCCTGGCAAACGAAGCCAGCATTCGTCGCAAAGAACTGGTCGCTGCAGCGCGTAAAAGCGCCACGGTCGAGGAACTGGAAAGCGGCAAACTGCGTCTTCCCGGCTTCCTCAGCTCTAATACAGCAGCAGTGGTTCTGGTGGTGGTTGCGATGATGACCATCGCGGTAGTGGGCACGGCAACTGTCTACAGCCCGGCACAATGTATCGCGGATGTAAAAGAGCAAAAGCGGTTGGAAACAGACTTGCGGATCCAAGAGCTGCTACAGCGCCGTGCCGAAGAAAAAGCCCGTCGCGAAGCCGAACAGGCCGAGCAGGGTGGTGGAGAGCCAGCCGTCGAGACGACGCCTAAACCGTCGAATAACTCGGGCTTTGGTGGCGTATTTGCCCCTGGTGCGCTGCAGGATGATAGCACGGAAGACCCAGTAGCAGAGCCGGACGCACCGGCGAGCGATTCTGGGTTCGGAAATGTCTTTGATCCGGATGCACTACAAAACGACTAAAACATCGGGGCGGCCTTCGGGCCGCCTCTTCTTTATGCGCCGTACCGTCGCGTCCAGTCGGCTCTAAATTTCTACGGCAAAGGTGGCGAAATTCCACAAGCAGTCAAAAACCACTAGGCAGAGACGGGGCAGCTATCCCGTGGATTAGGGGGTATGGTTTGTCTCAGGCCCGCTAAATGGAGGGGGCAATCCAATCCGGTGCAATGCCGCTTGCATCAATGAACTTATGAACATCCAGCCCGGCAAACAATCCGTGATCCGTGATCAGTGCTGCACGCCAACCGCGGGCCCGTGCGCCCAGAATATCGGTGTGTAGGGTGTCGCCGATCATGGCAATGCGGTTTAAGTTGATATCCGGGAAACGCCGCTCAACCGTTTCGTAAACCGAGGCAAAAGGTTTGCCGTGAAAAATCACCTGCCCCCCCAGCTGGTCCTGCAATTCATGCGCATAAAAGCCGGGTTCCAGTGACAGGCCATCTTCACGCGGTGCGACCAGATCGGGATTGGCCACCACCAGTGGACGTGGGGTGCGGCGCAAACTGTCGTGTAACAGCGCCTGCCGATTTGAATTCCAGCCGGCTGCACTCAGCATCAGGAATGCTTGAACCTGATCATAATCGTTCTGGTCACCCTGCAGTGCCAGGGCATCAACCTCCAAGTCATCTGGCGAGAAATCTGGTGGCGCGATGACCCCCCATTGACCGTTTGGGTTGATGGAGGCGAGGTGCGCTTCACAGACTTGGCGGCTGGAAATAATTTCAGACGGCGCAAATTCGAACCCCAAGCGGGAAAACTTGGCTTCAGTCTGGGCCCGGGTAAAACTGGCCGCGTTGGTCAGCACCAGCACCTGTTTCCCCATTTCACGCAATTGCTGTACACGGTCATGCGCCCCCGGTATCGGGCGCTCACCAACGTTCAGCACGCCAAAGGCGTCAAACACAAAAACATCGATCTGATCGGCCAGTTCATGCAGTCCTGCAATTTGTATTCCGTCTCCACCCTGTGGAGCTGCGGGCAGGCGGTCGCGGATTTTTTCGTAACGGTCAAAGGCCTGGTCTGGCGTCATTGCAATTGGCCTTCCTGAAAATAGGTCTGGTTTTGTATTGCGCCGATAACGTCGTGAAGCTGTCGTCGCTGAAGTGAACTAGCATGCCATTCCCTAAGACTGCCAGAGATGTCTGAAGCGAGGCCATGGTGCAGTCGATACCTTTCCTGCTTGCGCCTCGGACCCGAAATTGTCATGATTTTCGACCGAATTGTACCCGGATTGTGCCGCAAATGGAGTTTGATTCATGCAAGTTTTGCGGTGGAACTCAAAGTGATTCGTTTGGCGGTCTAAAATTATTGATACATTACAGCGTGTGTGGAGAAGCGTTTAAAAACGTTGGGGTACAGGCTCGGTACAATGCATGGCATTTGTACCCCTAAGTTTTCGCAATGGCATGGGGTACAATATTTCGCGCATTGTACGGCTGGTCTGAAGGATTGTTCTGTCACGGTGGCTGTGCCGGACTTCACCGGCGTATTGCTGGACAAAAGATGTAGGTGCCCGGCAAAACAGGCACTTTCCCGGTCCGTTAGACCGGTGGTACCCCAGATGGGGTAAATTTTGCTCTCATCAGAAAAACTGGTCGGGCTAGGAAGATTCGAACTTCCGACCCCCTGTACCCAAAACAGGTGCGCTACCAGACTGCGCCATAGCCCGACCGTGTGGGCGGAATAGTCGCTTGGAATGGGATATGCAAGCCCAATTTTCAACAGTTATTTCTTTGTCTTCCGTTTTAGGAATAATGAGATGTTAAAGCTACCCGGCGCATAGCCCCGGGTGCGCGTGCGTAGCACCGGTGTGTTGTCCGAACGGCCGCCTGCGGCCTCGCGGATGACGATGAAAATGCCGCTTGCGATAATGATTCCGGCACCAACAAGGGTCATCTGGTCGATCGTTTCGTCGAACAAAAAGACTCCAAACAGGGTTGCCCAGATGATTTGGGAATATTGCATTGGCGCGACAATCGCGGCCTCGCCGATGGTATAGGCGCTGACCATCATCAGGGTGGCGACAAAGCCGAATATCGCAACGATTCCAAGACCACCAAATGTATTTGCCTCAAATGGGACATAGACAAAGGGCATCGTCAGCCCCATCAACACAAAGGTTGCGACCAGCGGATAGATCATCATCACGACGCGGCGCTCCTCGTTGCCGACCTTTCTTAGAATCACTGATTGGAAAGCCGAACCAAAGGCCGCAAACAGCGCAGCAGCGTGGCCAAGGCCGTAGTCCACACCGCCCGGGCGCAGCACCACCAAGACACCCGCAAAGCCGGTTAAAACCGCCAGCATGCGCGGCAGGCCTACTTTTTCCTGCAGGATCGGAATCGACAACAAGGTGATCAGCAAAGGGGTGATAAACAGCAGCGCGTAGACCTGCGCCAGCGGCAGATGGGCAAAGGCATAGAAGGCACTGGCAGGAACAACTGACATGGTGATAGAGCGCAGCCCGACCCACCAGGGATGGATGGGGCGCAGATTGCCAAGGGTTGTGTCCTGAACCAGCATCAAGGTGACCAGCGGAAACGACAGCAGGCTGCTGAAGAACACCAGTTGAAACGGCGACATACTGGCACCAAGGAACTTCACCACCACATCATGGGTCGCAAAAATGGCATAGGCAAGCAGGGCCAGTAGGGCAGCTTTCAGGTTCATGGGACTCACCAGCGGTTTGATTTCTGGACTCGACTAAGGATCTTTTGAGGAAAATCTATAGCGCTAACAGTGTTTCGGAAATATCAAATGCGACCGTGCAGGAAAATAGTGGAATTGCGCAACACTGTTGGCAGTACGAACTGCTAGGACAGTTTTATGTCTGTGCACAAGACAGTGGTTGATTGGCCTAAGCCACCCTGTATGGCCGCTCGAGTGACTGGTCGACGAGAAGGTTGCGCAGGTGGAACACCCCCAGAACGCCGTTGATGTCCACCTAAGAAAAAGGCCCCGCGCTGACAAGCAGGCGGGGCCGGATCTGTGCGCCATAGGGCGGCAGTCTTACAGGCTGGCGTCCAGTGCGGCCAGGATGGCGTCGCCCATGCCGCTGGTGGTTACAGGTGTAACGCCTTCTTCGCCCAATAGGTCAGCGGTGCGAACACCCTCGGCCAGCACCGCCTCGATGGCGGTTTCCAGACGGGTGGCTTCGGCGCCTTCGTTAAAGCTGTAGCGCAGCGCCATGGCAAAGCTGAGAATGCAGGCGATTGGGTTGGCCTTGGCCTGACCAGTAATGTCCGGCGCCGAGCCGTGCACGGGTTCGTACATGGCGCGCGGGCGTCCGTTGTCCATTGGGGCGCCAAGCGAGGCCGAGGGCAGCATGCCGAGGCTACCGGTCAGCATGGCAGCGCAGTCGGACAGGATGTCGCCAAACAGGTTGTCAGTGACGATCACATCGAACTGCTTGGGCGCGCGGACCAGCTGCATGGCACCATTGTCGGCGTACATGTGGCTCAGCTCGACCTCGGGGTAGTCGGCGTGCACGCGGGTAACAACTTCGCGCCACAGGATGCCGCTTTCCATCACGTTGGCTTTTTCCATCGAGCACAGTTTCTTGCTGCGGACCATGGCCAGCTCAAAGGCCGAGCGGGCGACACGCTCGATTTCGGACTCCGTATAGCGCTGGGTGTTGATGCCGACGCGCTCGTTGCCCTCGTTGAAGATGCCGCGCGGTTCGCCGAAATAGACGCCCGAGGTCAGCTCGCGCACGATCATGATATCCAGACCGGCGACCAGTTCTTTTTTCAGCGAGGAGAAATCGGCAAGGG
>ENA-OSET01002068-OSET01002068.1-sediment-metagenome-genome-assembly--contig:-NODE-2068-length-19836-cov-19.221924_pt1 | contig 19836 bp, 13 predicted proteins | sample MGYA00237882_ERZ534229 | MGnify/ENA primary metagenome ERZ534229 (study PRJEB26408, sample SAMN06266212) | sediment metagenome | isolation source: Hudson Canyon methane seep mesocosm | place... | reverse complement strand
TCTTTAGTCTGCTTTATTCATCATTGATAGAGTTAAAATCGTCACCTTTCAGACAGGCAGATTTATCCCTTATATTTATAATATAGAATTAGGATGCACCGTAGGCTGGATTAGTTTTTGTTGCGTAGCAATAAAAGCGTAACCCAGCATTTCTGAATTTGCGTAAAATTTTGGGTTACGTTTACCACGCTGCGCTTGCAAATCTAATTCAACCTACGTCATAACGCTTTGTTTACTAATCTTTTAATGCTCAACTTAACAGCAGTGAGGCCCCCTCTCGTGGGTGCCCGTAAATTATAGTGTTGAATAAGTGAAAGCCAAGCTAATATTAACGTCCACTATAGAGGTATGCAATACTTAGTACATAGAGTACCCCGTATTGCACAAGCTTCGTACTGACAACTTGAAATATAAATTATTTTAAAAAAACGACTGGCCATTCACCTTAAATAAAGCCACTCAATATGCCCAAACTTAAACTCATCAAAAAACAACACATCTACCTACCCACAATTCCCGGCTTAATTCTGATTAGCCTTAGCAGTATAGCGATGACTATTTTCATCCTCAATAACCTAGCCAGCTACCTAGCCCAACAACAGCCCATAAGCAAAGGTATTTTAGTAGTTGAAGGCTGGGTAAGCGAACAAACACTGTTACAAGCAATCCAAAGTTATAAAATCAATCCTTATCAACAAATCATCACAACCGGCGGGTTAATTAAAGGCAGGCGACTAAGCGAATACACAAGCTATGCCGATTCAGCCGCCGCCTTCATGCTAAAAAATGGTATCAAAAAATCAGAAATAACCAGCTTGCCCACACCAGACTCCGCACAAAACCGTACCTTCCTCAGTGCAGTTATTGTAAGAGACTGGTTAATAAAGCAAAAAAATAACACCCAGACTATTGCTGTTTTCTCAGAAGGCGTACACGCAAGAAGAACGCTAACTTTATATAAAATGGCTTTTGCAAATAAGAGGGATATTGGTATCATGACAGGAAAAGCAGAACAATATCTGTTAGAGTCTTGGTGGCAAACAAGCGCGGGTGTTAAAGCGGTTATAAGTGAAGTGGTGGGATTAACTTGGGTAGCATGTTGTTTTCATCCTGGCGAATATCAGTCACATGAAGAGAAGTGGGGCAAATATTGAGTTAGTGAATGACGTTTAGTCATCAAAATTTAAGGCATAAATAGAGTTATGAAAGTTTTAATTTTAGCAGAAGCATGTAACCCCGCATGGCCATCGTTGCCGGGTTTTTCATATTCATTAGCAAATTCAATTGCTAAGCATGTCGATATTGTTCTTGTAACGCATATTAGAAATAAAGAAGAAGTATCAAAAGTAACTGTACATAACTTTAAAGAAATTATTTATATTGATAATGAATATATTGCCTCCCCTTTATACAAATTTAGCAAATTATTGAAAAAAATTGGGGTAGGCGGGTTTATGACCAGCATGGCATTAAAGTACCCCGGTAATATTGCGTTTGAATACGAAGTGTACAAAAATCTAAAACAGAGAATAAATAATAAAGAGTTTGATTTTATCCATAGAATTTCCCCTGTATCGCCAACAGTACCAAGCCCTATTGCTAAATGGGCTGATACACCGTTTATTTATGGCCCACTAAACGGTAGCTTACCTTGGCCAACACAATTTAGGGACGAGATAAAAAAAGAGCGTGAATTTTTAGTTCATGTGCGTAATTGTTATAAGCTCTTACCTTATTATAAAAGTTCATTTACACACGCTGTAAAAATATTAGCTGCCTTCAAGCATGTAGAGAAGGATATTCCTGTATCAGAGCATAATAAAATAGTTAGGTTTAATGAGCTAGGTGTAGATACAGAGCTTTATAAACCAAAGCTAAAAAAAGATAAAAACAAAAAACCGTGTCGATTTTTATTTGTTGGGCGCTTAGTTCCTTACAAGTGTGCTCATGTAGTAGTATCAGCGTTTATAAATAGCCAAGAACTGCGTGATGCACATCATCTTGATATTGTTGGCGATGGCCCAGAAAGAGAATCACTGCAAAAACTAATTGATGATAATAATCTAAATGAATGTATCAAAATACTCGGCTGGAAAACACAGGCAGAAGTAGCAAGTTATATGACTGAGTCTGATGTGTTTGTCTTTCCAACAATCAGAGAAGTTGGCGGTAATGTGATATTAGAGGCTTTATCAGCAGGATTGCCCGTAATAGTTCCTAATTACGGAGGCCCCGCTGAATTAGTGGATGATACCGTAGGGGTAAAAATCCCACTAGCAGATAAAGAGCAGTTTTTAAAAACCTACATAGAGAGTATGGAGTTACTAGCAAAAGATAATAAGCTAAGAGAAAGTTTATCGGCAAATGCTAGAAAAGCAGCACTTGAACTTCATAGTTGGGAAATGAAAGGGCTGCAGATGAAGAAAATTTATGAATCAATTACAAAATAAAGTGAGTGTATGCTTGCTGTCATATGGAATGTTTTGTATTTTGATAAATGCAAAAAGCTAAATGAGTAAAGGAAATGCGTTAGCTTATTTAGTTCTTTTGGGGTGGCCATTATTCTCGATATGGCTATATCGCAAAAAAAGCCTACAGCTAGCCACGCTAATTACCATTATCGGCGGCTTTATGGTATTAGCTGTGAAAACATCAGTAGATTTTCCATTGATTCCGCCTTTAGGTAAGCATTCCATGCCTGTTTTTTCGGCCGTAATAGGCTGTTGGTTGATAAAAAAACAAAAAATTAGATATTTCGATAACAAAGGGCTTACTCAAGTATTTGTCCTGTTTTTATTCATTGGTGCCTTTATCACCGCAGAATTAAACAGCGACCGCATCATAATAGGCAACAATATATTACCTGGACTAAGATTGCATGATGCTATTTCAGCCGTGATTGGTGTATTCATAAAAATCACCCCCTTTTTTATAGGAAAAAAAATATTCAAAACCTATCAAGACCAAGTACTCATGTTTAGGTTTATTGTTGCAGCAGGGCTAATATACTCAATCCCCATTCTCTATGAAATACGTATGAGTCCACAGCTACACACCCTATTTTATGGCTACTTTCCGCACAGTTTTGCCCAGCAAGCGCGGGGAGGAGGGTTTCGCTCAGTAGTCTTTATGGGGCATGGATTAGCCGTTGCTTTTTTTGTTGCTTGCGTCTTAATCGCCGCGACAGCACTCGAAAAGACAGGTGAAAAGATTCGTAATTTCTCACCTAAAATGGTTAGTTATTATTTTTTAATCATCTTGGTCTTATGTAAGAGTAAAGCCGCATTTTTATACGGAGTCTTTGCCTTTTTCATGATAAAGAAAGTGTCTTATAAAATGCAGTTTCGTGTTGCTACCATATTGGCGCTGATGACACTGCTATACCCTGGGATGTCAATAATGAAAATATTCCCACACCAAGCGATAGTACAAACAGCAACAGAATATTTAGGTGCAGAACGTGCTAGTTCATTAGAGTTTCGATTTGATAATGAACATATCTTATTAGAGCATGCCAGAAAACGGTTTTTATTTGGCTGGGGTGGCTGGGGGCGCAACTTAGTTCATGATGAAGAGAGTGGAGAAAATATATCCGTGGTTGACGGTTTATGGGTTGGTGTTCTAGGGACCTCTGGTATAGTAGGTTTTGTCGCTATATTTGGAATATTAAGTATAAGTATTTTTAAAGCTAAGGAAGCGGCTAAATTAGTTAAAGGCAATGAAAGAACTTTGCTCACTGCTCAGGCGTTATTAGTGAGTCTTATTATGGTTGATCAAATTCTCAACGCATCACTTAATTCGTGGTTATGGTTAGTAGTCGGTGCACTATTTGGCCGAGCTGAAAATATAATTGCTGAAAATAATCAAGAATTAATTAAAAATGGATAGAAAGAAAATTTTTACTGCGGGATTTTGGATTCTAGGCGCATTTGGCTTAAGTCAGTTATTACGACTTGGAAGCAATCTCATTGTAACAAGATTATTAGCCCCTGAAATGTTTGGATTGATGGCAATTGTTCAGGTAGTGCTTCATGGTATTGGCATGTTTTCAGATTTGGGTTTGTGGGCATTTATAGTACGAAATAAAGAAGGTACGAATAAAAAATTGCTTGATACCGTTTGGACTATACAAGTTATACGTGGCTGGCTAATATTTTTAATAGTTGGTGTTTTAGCGGGCGCTTTGGTATTTATTAGCGAGGTTTTAAATATAGATATTGGAGCTATTTATGGTGATGAACAACTTCCTTTATTATTAATAATAGTAGGCTTGACAGCGGTTATTACTGCCCATAAAACAATGGCTCCAGCGATTGAAAGTAGAGAATTAAATAGGGGGCGATTAGAAGTTATTGATTTAATTTCTCAAATTTGTGGTATTTCAATGATGCTTTCTATAGCTTGGCATTTTCATTCTATTTGGGCGTTAGTTTCAGCGGGTGTTGTGGCAAAAATGGTTAATGTGGTTTTAACTTATAAGCTATTTTCATATAGGCATCAGTTTGCATGGAATAAGGAAATAGTAAAAGAGGTATTCACTTTTGGTAAGTGGATCGTTGGTGCATCAGTTTTAAGTTATCTTGCATTGCAGGGCGATAAGTTAATTTTTGCTAGTTATGTGTCAGCAAGTGAATTAGGTGTTTATAGTATTGCTTTTATGCTTGCAGGCGTTGTGTCTAGCATTCTTGATAAGCTCACATCAAAAATAGGTTTACCTGTATTTAGTCGAATTGTAGCGGAATCTCCAGGTAAATTAAAAGATAAATACTATTTTATTAGATTAAGGCAAGATTTTATTGTTTTTACATTAATTGGTGGGTTAATAGCGATAGCGCCAACTTTAATTGATTTTTTATATGATGACCGGTATTACGATGCAGGTTGGATATTACAAATCCTATCAATTTCATTGGTGGGTTTTGTAATGACACGGCTGGGGTTGTCATGCTTAACAGCACTAGGCAGCACTAAAATTAGAATGCACATCATGCTTGTAAAAAGTTTGATGATTTTTATTGGGTTACCTATTTTATTAAATAAGTATGGGCTTGAAGGTGCAGTATGGGGAGTTACACTAAGTGCGTTTGTAGGAATTCCAATTCAATATGTTGAAATGAATAGGAAGGGAGTTTTTTCTTTTATTAAAGAGGTAAGGGTACTTCCTGTGGTTGGTATTTCATATTTTTTAAGTACATATATACTAACCGTTCTATTTTTGTAAAAGGTTATAATTTATATAGTTGTTTAGTTTTAAAGTGGTTACAATAGGTTTGTTATTGATTTAATAGAATTAATTTTAGGATGAAAAAATGATTGGCGAACAAATAAAAAAAATAAAATTAAAACGAATGAAATTAAGTTATCAACTAGATAGGTATCCATCAGCTTTTGATAGAAATAAATGTATCTTTTTTCATATCCCAAAGGCAGCGGGGTCTAGTGTGTGTCTTTCCCTTTTTGGCTATCAAACAGGGCATTTAAGTTTTAACTCACTATATGATTCAAATCCACAAAAAGCTAGTACTTATTATAAATTTACATTTGTACGTAATCCTTGGGCAAGATTGGTTTCCGCATATCATTTTTTATCAGCAGGAGGAATGTATAAAACGGATAGAGTATGGGCTGAGAGTAATATAAATAAATATGATGGGTTTGATGATTTTGTTAATAAATGGGTTAGTGAAGATAATATTCATTCATTTATTCATTTCATTCCACAGCATAAATTCATTTCAGATAAAAATGGAGTCATTAGAGCAGATTTTGTTGGTAAAACGGAAAATATCCAAAATGATTTTAAAATTATTTCTTCTACTCTTGGGCTGGAGTCGGAACTGCTACACTCAAATAAGTCTAATCATAATTCATACGTAGATTATTATGATGATAAAACTAAACAAATTGTGGCTTCTGTATATGAAAAAGACATTAATTTATTTGGATATGAATTTGGTACATAAATACTCTGTGTATTTATGTCTATATTAATTTTTAGTTATTATATAATTAATTAAGGGGTTAAGTAGTGAAAAGGACTAATATTTCTGTTGTTTATTTATCACCTGGCTGGCCCTTAAGTGAATTTCCAAATGGAATTGTGACTTACGTTCAAAATATACTGGCTGGTTTTGGTGGTCGAATTACAGCAATTATTGCCACAAATAAATTAGTGACTAAAGGTTTAGATGAATATAAAATAATAGATTTAACGCAATTTAATAAAAATAACGGTGTGATATATAGGCTTGGTAATAAATTATTAAGCATTAAAGGAATACCTAGATATATAAAAAATTTCTATAAAGAGAATAGAATAAAGAACTATTGTACTGCTATTTTGAAAGGGATAAATAGTCTAGGGTATAAAGTTGATATATTAGAGGTGGATGAGTCTTTTGGCGTTGCGAAATATTTAGTTAAAAAAACTAAGATTCCTATTGTTACTAGACTGCATGGGCCTTGGTTTATTCATGGACCGATTATGCATCTAGATAAAGAAAATGATTACCACATGCGCGTGGAATCTGAAGGGGAAGCAATCAGGCTTTCGAATGGTGTTACTGCACCTAGCTTAGATGTTTTAAATAGGGTAAGGGAGTTCTATGGGATTTTACTACCTAATGCACTAGTTATTCCTAACCCTGTGCCAGCAGTATTACAAAAAAATCAGTGGCAATATAGGTCAGGTAAAAAGCAGACTATATTAGTTGTAGGCCGTTTTGATTTACATAAGGGCGGTGATTTAGCGTTGGATGCTTTTCGTATTGTGGCATCTGAAAATCATGAGGTAGAACTTTTATTCGTAGGGCCTGATAGAGGTGTATTGGTTGATGGTACGTCTTATTCATTTAATGAATATTTGGATGCTTTTATTCCAGAACTAGAGATTAAAAAACGCATTCAGTTTTTAGGCCGCTGTGAGACTGAAAAAATATCTACCTTAAGAAAGAGTTCCTCGGTTACGTTTATGCCATCACGGTATGATAATTTTCCTATGTCTTTGCTAGAGGCTTTAGCGACAGGGTCGCCAGTTGTAGCTGCATCTGCAGGAGGAATGAAAGAGATGATTATTGATGATTATAATGGTTTTCTTGCAATGTCTGAGTCAGCAGAAAGTATGGCTGAAAAATTGTCACAATTGTTGCGTGACCCAGAAAAAATGCAGCGTTTTTCAAAAAATGCAATTCAAGATAGTCAAGATAGATTTTCGCCAGAAACGGTTGCAAAGCAAACGGAAGTCTTTTATAGGCAAGTTATAGATAATAAATTTATATAAGGAGAGGATGGATGAATATGTTAGAGCTAATCAACCCCATTGATAAAGCAAAGTTTAAAAACGAGCTTTTAGCGAGAGAGCCATTTCCATATTTTTGCATTGATAACTTTTTAAATGAGGATTTTGCCAATGAGGTACATAACTCATTTCCTGCTTACCAAGAAGCGCAAAAATTAGGTAAGGAATTTAGTGCGGTTAATGAAAACCGTAAAATACAAATTACGGATTCTTCAAAATTTCCTCCCGCGATTAAAAAGCTGAGTGACTTATTGGCATCAGATGAATATGTGCAAATGTGGTCAGAACTAACAGGTGTACCAGATTTAATGGCGGATGCGAAATTAACTGGTGGTGGTATTCATGAAACTAATTCTGGCGGGCATCTGGATGTGCATGTCGATTTTAACTATAACGAAAAAAATCAATCTTTTCGTCGTTTAAATATTCTGATTTATTTCAATAAAGATTGGAAGGAGGAATATGGTGGCTATTTGGATGTATGGGATAAAGATGTTAAAAAATGTTATGGTTCGTTTGCCCCTAAATTTAATCGTGCATGTGGATTTTTGACTAGTGAAATAAGTTTTCATGGTGTTACACCGATTACTTGCCCACCAGATGTTATACGTAAATCATTCGCGACATATTATTATACAAAGGAGTTACCCGCGTGGTGGGAAGGTGAGAAACATTCGACAGTTTTTAGAGCTAGACCTGATGAGTGGACAAAAGGGCATGTATTGATGCCTGTCGAAAGTGTAATAAGGAGTGGCCGGCACTCATATAATGATTTCAAGCAACTTATCAAAAAATTGCTAGGTAGAAAATCTAGGTAAGAGGTGAGGTATATGAAGAGAAACTTATTAACTTATTGCCCAACCCATTTAACAACCTATGGTGTTGTGCATGCTGCGCTATCAATAACTGAAGCTATGGATTCAGAATTATTGAGGTGTTTTTTTTATGTGCCGTCTAGTGATAGCTTTATTAAATCGAAAGTGGTTAAAAAAACTATTCCTTCATTTATTTCTCGGCTACTGTATAAATTAATTCCACCTTATCAACTTAGGAAAATATCTGAATGGTTATTTTTTAGAAAGATAAAAAGTGATGATGTTATTTACCTTTGGCCAGGCGTTTCTATGGCGTTGATTAAAAAGATAAAGGCCAAAGGGAATATTGTTGTCATTGAAAATATTAATTGCCACCAAGTAACCAGTAAACAAATTTTGGATGAAGAAGCAAGGCGTGTAAATATTACAAATATATTTTTCTCTATACCTCAATCTAAAATTAAATTTGAAAATGAAGCTATTGAGGTATGCGATTATATTTTTAGCCCAAGCCCTTTGGTAACACAGTCTTTATTAGTTGCTGGAGTCGCTGAGGATAAAATATTAGAGTCTAGTTATGGCCTTAATCAATCCCAGCAGTTAGATTTAAAAGAAAAGAAAAAAAATAATAGCGCTGTCGAGTTTATATTTGTAGGGCGAGTTGGGCTTAGGAAGGGAGTTCATTTATTATTGGAATACTGGTGCGCAGCAGGTATTGAGGGTACTTTGAAAATCATTGGTCCTGTTGAGGAATCGATAAAAGGTATTATTGAGCCATACCGCCATGTTGATAATATACAATTTATTAATTTTACTAATGATATTGAGGCTGTTTATAAATTAGCGGATATTTTTGTTTTACCTAGTTTGGAAGAAGGAAGTCCGTTAGTGACTTACTTGGCTTTGGGGGCGGGGCTGCCTAGCATTGTCTCGCCTATGGGGGGCTTAGGCGTGATTGCTAATGAAAAAAATGGGTTTATTGTGGATGCGCATGATAAAGCTGGCTGGGTTGATGCTTTGCAGTCATTGGCTAATTCATCGCAACTACGAAAAGAACAGTCTATTTCAGCTAGAGAAGCATCAAATAAATTTTTATGGACGAAGGTAGGTAAGCAGCGCGCAGATCTATTAATGCAAAAGCTACAGGATAAATAAAATGCGTATTTTGGTATTAGGTGGCACGGGATTTATAGGCTCACATATTGTTGATGCGCTTCTTAATGAGGGGCATACCGTTAAAGTCATTGATCGTACGCTCAAGCATATAAATACTCAATCCCCGCATCGCGTTGAATATATCCAGTCAAATTTTTCTGATTCATTGGTGCTCTTGGAAGCGTTGACAGGGATTGATGCAGTGATTCATTTAGTCAGTAGTACCGTACCAGGAACTTCTAATTTAGATCCAGTGGCAGATATTCAATCTAATCTAGTGAATTCGGTGAATTTGTTTAAGGCCATGCAACAGGCTGGTGTTAAACGTATTATTTATTTTTCATCAGGTGGAACGGTTTATGGCAATCCTAATCAACTGCCTATTTTAGAAAGTCACCCGACCCATCCAATTAGTTCTTATGGCATTATCAAGTTGGCGATAGAGAATTATTTGTTTATGCATCAAGAATTATATGGGTTGACGCCTGTTATTTTGCGACTTTCAAATCCTTATGGGCCAAGACAGGGACATTTAGGCTCTCAAGGTGTGATTGGTACCTTCTTAAGGCTAATCATGCAAGGGCAACCGATAAAAATTTGGGGAGATGGCTCTATCATTAGGGATTATATTTATATTTCTGATGCAGTTTCTGCCTGTATGTCTGCATTGAAATTAGAACAGAGTGGTGTTTTTAATATTGGTAGCGGACAGGGTGATTCTTTGCTTGATATTATTAAAGAAATTGAATACTGTACAGGAAAAAATTCTGAGATCATTTTTGAACCTAGTAGAGGCTTTGATGTTAAAGAAGTTGTTTTGGATACTTCTTTGGCAAAAAAACTGCTGGACTGGAAACCTAAATTTTCATTGAGAGAAGGGGTTGAAAAGCATCATAAATGGCTTGAGTTGCAATGAAGCATAGATGAATATTTTTGAGGCTAATATGAAGTTTTGGCTCTTCCCGACTTCGCGGGGTAAAATTAATATGTAGTTTTTCATGCAATAGGTTAAATATAAATTTCGTAACTTCTCATTATCCACGGACAGGTTATTTTTTAATAACTTATAAAGGTAAAAAGTCGTGAACTTCTTTTTTAAGTTTCTTAAAAATAAAGAATCAATGACTTGCTGGTGATTTTTCGGCAGAAATCATTTTTTTAAATTTTTTAATCCTCTTCAACCTTTTGATTTTAAAGGCGTCGGTGGATAATGAGAAGTTATTAATATTCTCTTTAACCTATTGACTTAACAAATTATTTCATGGGTTATGAAATAGCCAAAATACCTATTAATCCTAGATGTAGTGATCACCCTGCGAAATCGGGAAGAATCAATATTTCTTGCTTTTATTTGCGAATCCGAAGTGATATGGAATATCGCTCGGGAGGCTAAAATTTATCCCGTAGAGCGTAGAGCGTAGAGCGTAGAGCCATTTGAGGTAGGTTTAATCTCTTGGGGTTCTATTTCTCTCAGCTTGCTGCGAATAGATAGAAGAGTTGTGATGAAAATCTATGATTTTCATCACAACTCTTCTTAATACCCCATCTGCTTGCGGCGGGGTAGTTTATTGAAACGGCGTGCTTAGGGTACTGTTGATTCGCCGTGGGGCGAATCGATTTTTGCGACAGGAGTCCAAAACCTTTAGTGAGCCAGGCAGTGGCGCTAGTGCTATTTTTAACTAATAAACAAGGTAGTTTAATGTCATCTATAAAAAGTAAATGTATAAACTTGATACCTTTAAATTTATATCTTCATCTTAAAAGATTTAAAGTGTTTTTATTGCAACGAAATAATTATATTTCTCTACAAAATAGAAGAAAAGAAATTACTAAAGATGGGTTTACTTTTAAATCATTCGATGAAACTAAGAGTATATTTGTACATATTCCTAAGTGTGCTGGAAGTTCCATATCTAACCATCTTTATGGTAACAGAGCGGGTGGGCATATGACTATTAACGATTACGCACTAGTGTTCCCCCCCAAAGATATTAATAGTTATTTTAAATTTACTGTTGTGAGAAACCCTTGGGATAGAGTTGTATCCGCATACCATTTTCTTTCAAATGGAGGAATGAATGATACAGATAAGAGGTGGGCGGAAGATAATATAGGGGAATATAAAGATTTTCAAAGTTTTGTTAAGGGATGGTTAAATATAGACAATATATTTAAATATCATCATTTTCGCCCACAATACTTGTATTTTATGGGTGATAATGAAAAGTTAAAAATTGATTATTTTGCTTTTTTAGAAAATATTGATGATGATTTTGAGGTTATATGTAAAAAGATAGGTTTTAAATCCATATTAGAACAAAAAAACCAATCTATACATAAAGATTATAAAGATTATTTTGATGAAGAGACTAAATTGATCGTTGCTACTGTCTACGAAAAAGATATTGGTTTATTAGGGTATAGTTTTGATAATTCTTCGATACCTAAGCAAATAAAGGAAAGAAATAAGCTGGTTATCTCTAATTTAGGAGAATAGGAGATATAGGAGATATAGTATCTCTATCGCTCGATGTTCAATATTTTAAAATATAACACCAGATTAATTTTAGGGAATAGGGGGGGGGATATGAGTAAATACGCAGTTATAGTAGGGCACGGTAGGTCAGGGACAAACTGGCTTCTTGAGTTATTTAATTATAGTGAGGATACATACTGTCGCAATGAACCGCATGAGTTATTGGCTTCACCGATAAGTCAATTAAATAGCTATCGCGTGGTCGTTAGAAAAGATCAAGCTCAATTAGTTAGTCATTGGGATAATATTATAGATAGCACTTCTAATAGAATGGGCGTTTATGACGAATGGATAAAACCAAATAAGAAATATTTTAATCTGAAAAAAGTTTTATATATAATTATTCGTAGCAATAAAATAAGGAAAATATTAAGTTGTTTTTTCAAATCATTAAAAGGTGATGAATGGGTTTTTCCTCTTCGCTCTGTAAAAATAGATGAATGGAATGAGGCCTATAAAATATTCAAGTTTGTACAGTCGCCAGGCTGGACAGTTTTTTTATTGAATAGAAAAAATAATGTTAATATTTTTCATATTGTAAGGCATCCAGGTGGATTTTTAAATTCATGGAAGAATAGGTATCTATCAACCGAAGAGAGGGAGGCTGTTCATTCAGCTAATATAGAAAGGCTCAAGACGGTTGCTCGTGAAGATGCACGATGGGAAAGCATTTTTGGTGATATAGGTAATTTAGGTTTGAATGAGTCAGAGTTATGGTATTGGTACTATGCCAATCAGGTGATTTATGAAGAAGGAAAAGGAAAACCTACCTATACACTGATTCAATATGAAGAATTAACTAAACAGCCTGTTAATGTTTTAGATAAATTATATAAGGCGATTGGTTTAGTAATCACTGAGGATGTAAAAAATCATGTGCTAGCTAGCGCACAGACATCAGAAACTATATCTGGTTCATGGCGGAATAAGCTATCTGTTAGTGAAATTGCTTTGTGTGAGCAGTTTGCTGATTTGGCGACTGAAAGCTTTTTATCTCCGCTATAGCATCGACTTCAATATTTTGGATAAAATTACTATGGATCTAACGACATTAATTGTTAATTACAATACCGCTGGTTTATTGTCGGAATGTATTGGTGCTTTGCGGAAGTCTGCTAAGAATATTACCCATGAGATTATTTTGCTTGATAATGCTTCGGCGGATGACTCTGTTTCTCTGTTAAAGCGTGAGTATTCGGATTGTAAATTGATTTTTAATGATAAAAATGTAGGCTTCGGACGCGCGAATAATCAATGTATTCCTTTTGTTCATGGGCGCTATGTGCTTTTGTTAAATACTGATGCTTTTGTGTCTGAAGATACCATTGATAAGACGATTTCTTATATGGATGAACATACGGAATGTGGTGTTTTGGGGGTTAAGTTGCGGGGGCGGGAAGGAGAGTTACAACCTTCGTGCCGTTATTTTCCTGCGCCGTGGAGTATATTTCTACGTAGTGTGGGGCTGTTGTCCTTCTTTAAAGATGTGAAAGATATAGATGATATGGATTGGGGGCATGATCAGTCACGTGAATGTGATTGGGTACCTGGCTGCTATTACTTGGTTCGGCGAGAAGTAATTGACGAGGTGGGTTTATTTGATCCGCGTTACTTCCTTTATTATGAAGAGGTTGATCATTGTTTTGCAAGCAAAAAAGCAGGCTGGCAGGTGCATTTTTATGCTGATACCTCAGTGGTGCATATTGGAGGGGAGAGTGCAAAGACGGAAGGTAATTTATCTTCGGTTGGTAAACAGTTGGATATACTGAAAAATGAGAGTGAATTGCTCTATTTTCGTAAAAACCTGGGGCATATCGCTGTATTGACTCATCTTATTTTATCGACTTTGGTCGATGTTGTTAATTTAGTAAAGAGTATTGTTAAATTAAAAGTTGGGCCTGGCTTGTTGGGGGCTTTTAAGCGTAGTTATTTATTGTGGTTCTTGTATTTTAAAACCCGCCTGGCGACTAGAGCGACTAGATAGGTGGGGTGGTTTTTGTAGGGGTATCCCCTTGTGGGTACCCGCAAATCGTAGCGTTGGATAATATACGATTATTGTGAATGTAGTGCTTATGGGGGCAACCATAAAGGATTGCCCGTACGGTGTGTAGTTTTGTAGGGGTATTCCCTTGTGGGTACCCGCAAATATACGATTATTGTGAATGTAATGCTTATGGGGGCAACCATAAAGGATTGCCCGTACGGTGTGTAATTTTGTAGGGGTATCCCCTTGTGGGTACCCGCAAATTGTAGTGTTGGATAATATACGATTATTATGAATGTAGTGCTTATGGGAGTAACCATAAAGGATTGCCCGTACGGTGTGTAGTTTTGTAAGGGTATTCCTTTGTGGGTACCCGTAAATCGTAGTGTTGGATAATATACGATTATTGTGAATGTAGTGCTTATAAGGGCAACCATAAATAATTGCTAGCGCGGTGTTGAAGGAAAAAATTTATGCTAAATAATGTCGGTGTGGTTTCAAAAAACTCTTTATCTTATGTAAGGGCTATTTTTGATGCATACATAAATAAGCAAGCGGTTGTATTGTTACGCTCTGTAAATGACCAAAGCCGTATTGATCAAATGAGTGTGAAAACTGTCATTGATCCTAAAGCTGATTTTGGTTGGTTTGAAGCAACTTATACGTTTGATAATACGGACGAGTTGGCGCAAATTTCATTTACATCGGGTACGGAAGGTGAGCCTAAAGGCGTTTTATTAACGCATAGGATGCTGTCTGATGTGACCGCGCGGCTGAATGAGGTAATGGAGCTAGATGCTTCAGTACGTGAGTATGTGGGGGTACCAACTAATTTTTCGTTTGGGCTAGGGCGGTTTCGGGCCGTTTCTGCTGTGGGAGGACGTGCTTTTTTACCTGAGTTTGGTTTTAATCCTGTCGAAATTAGGGATATGTTGCAGGCGGGGGAGATTAATTCAGTTTCTGCGGTGCCTACTTTGTGGCGAGTATTATTAAAAAATCAGTCTATTTTGGGTGTTGAGGCTTTAAATTTAAAGTGGATTGAGATTGGTAGTCAGTTTATGTCTGGCTTGGAAAAATCGCAATTAAAGGCGCTTTTTCCCAATGCAGTGATTGTGCAACATTATGGATTAACTGAAGCCTCTCGGACTACTTTTTTAAGAATTGATAAAGCGACTGATGCGCAGTTAGAGTCTGTGGGTGTGGCTATTGGTTCTACACAAATAAAGATTTCTGATTCAGGCTGTATTTGTATTAAAGGGCCTCATATTGCACAGCAGTTATTGGTGGGTGGTGAGCATAAGGATAATGTTGATGATGCCGGTTGGTTACAAACCAGTGATCTAGGTAGTATTGAAGACGGTTATTTGTTTTTTCAGGGTCGTGCAGATGATTTGATTAACTGTGGTGGGGTTAAGTTATCGCCTGATGCATTAGAGCATGATTTACGCGAGTGTTTGATGATTAAGGAAGGGATAGCCATTGCCAGTTATGATGATGAGTTGACGGGGAATGGTGTTCTGTTAGCTTTTCAGCAATCGCTAGATTTAGATAAGCAGGCGCTCTTTTCTGCACTGGCTGATATATTGCTGAATTATGGTATTCATAATAAGCATGTGATTAAGGTGATATCGGTTGATGAGTTTCCGCTAACGGGCACTGGTAAGGTTAAAAGAAAGGCACTTTCTGAATTGTATCAACATCACTGTAGTGGCGATGATGTTGAGGTTTTGACCGAAGGCGCGGGTGGCGATATTAATAATGAGAGTTATGCAAGCGAGAAGCTAACGGCTGAGGAGGCTTTGGTTCAGTCGGTTTGGCAACAGGTTTTGTCGATTCATCACGTGGATTTAGATGCTAATTTTTATCAGTTAGGCGGGGATTCTTTAACGGCGATCAGTGCAGTCGTTGCGATTGAAAAGATGGATGATGTTCCGCTTGAGGTGTCTAAGGGGATATTACAAGGTTTAACCGTACGGGAAGTAGCGAAGCAATTAAGTGAGCAGGAGGGTGTAGCGCGCTATAAGCATAAAATTAACTCACCTGAGCTTAAGGTGGGGATGACAATTAATATTGTGCGCGGCCTGTTGGTTTTATTTGTTATTGGTGGTCATTGGTCTGAGGGTATTTTAGAGCGCTTACCGGCTAGCTTTGATGTGTTATCAATGATTTTAGCACCTGCCTTTGCAATGGGTACGCCGGGATTTGCGATTATTTACGGGGTGGGGGCTGGTTTTTCTATGTTTCCTATTTTTCAGTCTGACCCTGTTCGTTTGAAGGCTATTTTAAGTAAAACAGTCTGGTTGTTGCTGGTGGGTATTGTGATTTTGGCATCAGTTAAGGTTCTGAAGGCATTTGTGTTTCATGAACCGCTTACGCTTGCTATTTTTCCTATCTATTTTTATTCTGTATTGACGTATTATGTATTAATTAGCTTGAGTTTGTTCCTTTGGTTTAAGCTTATTTCTTATTCATCTACTCCCGCTATTTTTAGCGTGTGTGTCGCTGTTTTTTTGTATACCGTGCATACTTTTGTTATCCGTGATATTGGACTGTATCGAGCAGAAGGAGTACTTGAATTGCTAAAGTTATTATTAACGGCTAAGTATTCTTATTTTTTGATGGTTAATGGAACATTGCTTGGTGTTGCTATCGGTATTTTTACTCGGAAGCTGATGGTTGAAAGCAGTAAGTCATTAAGTATTTATGCAGTGGGTGGTGTTACGCTGATTACATTGGGTATTGTACTTTCTGTGCATGCTGGGCATGGAGGAACTTGGCTGGTTTGGCCTGGTGAGTATAACTATGTATGGCGTTGGGTATTTTATGCTGGCGTAGTCTTGTTGATGCTATCGGTAGTTGACTATTTGTTAGTAGGTTATGCTCAGTATAGTCGTGTTCTTCAGTTTTGTTTTCAGTTTTTTTCTGTTTTGGGTATGCTGGCATTTCCTTTATTTATAACGCATGCACTAGTACTGCCTTTTAAGGATATTTTTAGTTTTTATGGTGCTTCAGGCGGGGTTGCGTTGGGTGGTGCTATGTTGCTGTTTGTTATCAGTACTTATTTCTTATTTCGTAAGGTATATCGATTGAGTTATTTGTAAGTGTTTACGGATGTTGTGTTATTGAGGGCAACCATAAAGGATTGCCCGTACGGTGTGTGATTTTATAGGGGTATCCCCTTGTGGGTACCCGCAAATTGTAGTGTTGGATAATATACGATTATTGATAATGTAGTGCTTATGGGGGGGATTACAACTGTTCTTACGCCTGAACGAGTAGTATTTTTTCAGGAATAAAAAAGCCCTACATGGATATTATCCATGTAGGGCTTTTTTATGAAAACTAACTTATTGAAATAAATCTATTTTTTAGTCATAGAAACCATAACTGCTTCACTGGATACCTTATTGCTAGTAGCCAGTTGTTTAGCATCATTCCATTGATCTTCTTCGCTTTCAAATAAACTAGCAATTGAAGAAGGAATGGATGCAAACCAATTGCCTATTCTATCAAGGGAGCCAAGGTCAGATGAATAATTAACACCTGGCATTGAATAGGTTGGGTTTGATGCTAGAACTTGATTAAGAATCATTGTTTCTAAATCAGCTGGACTAATATTATTTTCTTCTGCATAGGTAATAATATCGTCCCAAGTTAGAGCGGGCACTGGCTGACTAATTAATCCTGTTTCATTAGAAGCTAATAGGGTGTCAATAGATAGTGAGTCTGTTGATGCCCACTTCAGGCCGCCTGTAGTTTGTTGAGTGAACTGGCTAAGGTTATTGTAAAGCCTATAAGTATTAGTGCTACTTTGAAAGTATTGTGACCAATCAATAGTATCGTTACTGACTTTAGTATTATCATAAGAGGAGTTATTGCCTCCTATTTGTAGTGTAGGGGCATCATTATTTACTGAGGTAAGTTGGTTATTGCTCATAGTGAGCTCTTTGTTTAAGAATGCTTCTGCTTGGTCTAAGGTTAAATCTGGGAGGTCTATACCAGACAAATCTTTACCTTGTTGAAGGTCAGAAAAAATTAGAATCCTTCTTTGCTCATTAAGCGAATAAAAGGTATTGTCACTGATATTAAGTTTCTGATGATCAAATTGGTCAGTACACTTTGTTTTACTATAATTACGCCAGCGAATAAAGCTAGTCACACCATGCCCTGCATCTTGAACGCTAGCACTATCAATAAACTTATTGCTAGTGATGTTTACATTTCTGATAGGTCTATGTGCACTCGGAGAAATATTTATAAAAGGAACTGATTTGGGGTTTGGTGATTGGAATGTATTATGATGTATTTTTATATTTTCCCCTGCTCCTACACCCATGAATGTCTCGGCATCAGACAGCATATTTCGAGTGAAAACAATATCATGAAATGCGATTGGTTTTAAGCGTCCATTATTGGGTGATATATTAACTAAGCTATAGTTATAGCGAGTGCCATTGGCAAATGCTGAACCAAATTCGGCAGAAGTTCGTGGGTCTATCCAGCCAGACATTTTATTATCAGAAATCCAAACATAGTTATCTGGGTGTTGAAAGTCTCCACCATAAAGTCTATATGCGGTACGTCCAAAAGCGGGACGACTCAAGGTGTTGTTGTATACTAAACCATGTGAAATGCTACTATAAATTAAATGGTTGTACGAATAATCATACGTATTATCAATAATGGCCACATCACGAAAACTGTTACTAATATAAAGTTGTGTTATCTTTGAATCATAAAAGCTAGAGTGAAAAATAAATAACCCTTGCGTTTTTTCAAGGTTTACAGAAGCAATAATACCTTGATTCATCTCCTTAACGGAAATATTTTTAAATGTTGTATTTATGGGGTTACCATTCATTATTATGAATGTAGCGCGAGTAATAAATGGGTTTGGTACGCTAGAATTTAAATTAAACTCTAAATCACTCATAGAAAAACCAAACATTCCTAGGCCTTGTAGCTGGAGGGCGGAGTTTGATATTTTACCTGTATTTTTTATGCTGGGAGGATTTCCTGTTCCGTAGGCGCTAAAATGAACTCCCTGTGCTTTGCTCCAATGGCCCACTGTAGCGATAGAATTCGTTTTTAGCACTTCATAATTATAGGTGGTACCATTGCTCGTCGATGTATATTTTCTAATCGTGTTAACACCGGTTTCTAAATTAAATTGTTGACCACGGTTGAATAAAACTTGGTCTCCAGGTCTTAAAATGGTGTTGCGTTTAGGGACTGTTTCACTACATAGAGTTGTAGGTACGGTAGGTAAAAAGTTACCATCCTTATCTTTTAAGGCTTCAGACTCTAGAAAAGTGCTACTTCTAAAAACTTTGAAATTCCCTTGTTTATAGCGAACAATATCAGCAGTTTCAGTGCCTACGCAGATATTATCTGCTGTATATTCACCATTAGGGTAATTAGTGACCTTATACGGTGCCATTTCACCTAGTGCTCTAGTCGCTGTTTTCCAAGGGCCTGTACATGAGTTTAATGCGGCTGTATTAACATCACATGTATTATCAGGTGTTTGTGCTAGGCCGTTATATCTATCGTCACCAATAACACTATCTACGAAGTAGTCTTTGCCATCGCGAGCCCAGACGGTAATGTTTTTTGTATCGGTACTTGTAGATCCATCTTTGCCAGTAATGGTTAAGGTTGCGCTGTATTCGCCTGGCTCGTCAAATACATAAGACGCATTGAATGCATTATAAGTTGTTAAAATTTCATTTGTGGCAATGTTTTTAATTTCCCAGTCATAAGACGCGATATTATCTTTGCCTGTTGAGTCTGTTCCACGAAAAAAGGCACCGAAGGGAGCATAACCTTTATCTAAGGAAAGTTGATCTTTGTTAGCTTCACAGTCTGCTTGGCTGAAATCTAAATGTTTTTCGTAATAGGAATAGTATTTTTTACATTTATTAGTTGTGAAATACTCGTTTTCTGCAACTGTAATTTTGGCAACTAAATCTGTACTGGTTTCTACGGGTACTTGCCCGAAGCACATACGCTCGGCAGCAGCTAGGTTGCCGGTAATGCTTAGCCCTAA
>ENA-OSET01002066-OSET01002066.1-sediment-metagenome-genome-assembly--contig:-NODE-2066-length-19848-cov-70.277477_pt1 | contig 19848 bp, 18 predicted proteins | sample MGYA00237882_ERZ534229 | MGnify/ENA primary metagenome ERZ534229 (study PRJEB26408, sample SAMN06266212) | sediment metagenome | isolation source: Hudson Canyon methane seep mesocosm | place... | reverse complement strand
ATTGATTCAGGCATACTGCTTTATTTCCCCAACCCCGCTTCTTATACAGGTGAAGATACTATAGAACTGCAAGGGCACGGTGGAACCGTTGTTTTAGGTATGGTGCTAAAAAGGGTGATTAGTTTAGGTGCAAGACTGGCTAATCCAGGTGAATTTACTGAAAGGGCTTTTTTAAATAATAAACTAGATTTAGCTCAAGCAGAAGCGGTTGCAGATTTAATTGAAAGTAGTACAGAACAATCTGTACGTTCTGCACAAAAGTCTATGCAGGGTGTTTTCTCTGAACAGGTAAATGAATTAGTTGAAGAACTTACAGAACTTAGAATTTATGTAGAGGCTGCAATAGATTTTACAGATGAAGAAATTGATTTTTTAACAGATGGAATTGTAGAAAACAAAATTATAAATCTATCGACAAGAATACAAAAAATTCACAAAACTGCTCAGCAAGGTCGTTTATTAAGAGATGGAATGACAGTAGTTTTAGCAGGAAAACCTAATGCAGGGAAATCAAGTTTACTTAATGCACTAGCAGGACATGAAGCGGCTATTGTTACAGATATTGCGGGTACAACTCGTGATATTTTAAAAGAAAGAATTCAAATTGATGGTATGCCACTGCATATTATTGATACTGCTGGATTAAGAGAAAGTGATAATCTAGTTGAAAAAGAAGGCATTCGCCGAGCACATGAAGAAATTAAACAAGCAGACAAAGTTTTACTATTAATTGATAGTACTGATCCAGAAATTGAATCAGTCATTAAAACACTACCAACAGGTTTAGATATAACTAAGGTCTACAATAAAATAGATTTACTGGGAGTGGAGCCAGAAATAACAGAAACTGAACATGGTAACCAAATCTATTTATCAGTAAAAAAAGAAATTGGAATGGAGTTGTTGTTTAATCATCTTAAAAAAAGTGTTGGTTTTAATGGTGAAACGGATGATGTCTTTATTGCTAGAAAACGCCATATTGACGCTTTAACTGATGGTCAACAAAGTGTTGAAAATGCATTAGAGCAATTACAAAATCAAGCGGGTGAATTAGTGGCTGAAGATTTAAGACAAGCTCAAAATAGCTTGGCAGAAATTACCGGTACATTTAGTTCTGATGATTTGTTAGGCCGTATTTTTAGTTCTTTTTGTATTGGAAAGTAACAAAGGAAATAAATATGTTAAGTATTTATGTTTGTTGAAGGATTTAAGAATTACCTGCAAACCGTTTGTTTTACTTATTTATAAAGCCTATGTTATAACATTGTTATTATTTGTTAGTTTTAATGGAGATAATGATGGAAACCCATTTAAGAAAAGTTGGTAATTCCCAAGGGATTATTATCCCCGCTAGTTTTTTAGAGGCTTGCTCTTTAAAGCATGATGTTGATTTAAGAATTGAAGGTAAAACCTTAGTCATTGAAGCTTTAAAGAAACCAAGGGCTGGTTGGTTTGATAGTTATAAGGACGAAGAGGAAATAAAGGATGACGTATGGAATGACAGCTTACCCGATGATATTACTGAGGAATGGCAATGGTAAAACGTGGGGAAGTATATTGGGTTAATCTTGATCCTACGTTTGGTACAGAGATTAAGAAAACACGCCCAGCGTTAATTGTGTCCCCTGATGATTTAAATGGAGTTCTGCCAAGAGTTATCATTGCACCTTTAACAAGCAAAGGTCAGCCTTTAGGGTGTAGACCTGAAATAGTTTTTAATAATCGTCCAGCTCGATTATTATTAGACCAAATTCGTTCAGTTGATAAAAGGCGTTTACTAGAAAAAGTGGGGGAAATAGATGAAAAATTTTGGCATTCTATTTTGCTGGAAATGTTGAGCTAATCTCCTTTATATATTGTGAAATTTACTAAAGTTTCTAAGAGTCCTGCTTCAAAGCGCTTTCCCTGCACGCAATGTGGAGCGGTATTAAAATACGCACCAGGTACTCAGTATCAGGCTTGTGAATATTGTGATTTCGAAAATAATATTGAACTACGTGCTGGTAGTATAAAAGAGCTTCCCTTACATCAAGCATTACAACAATTATCTGAATCTAGCGTTACAACGGTTAAAAACAATATTCATTGTGATGAATGCGGAGCAACCTTTCAGTTTAAGTCTAGTGTTCATGCGGGGGAATGTCCCTTTTGTGGCACACCTATTGTTTCTAGCACTGAACATATCAAGTCTATTCCTCCTAAATCATTATTACCTTTTAGTGTTAAGCAGAAAACAGCACAAAAACTCTTTCATAAGTGGATAAAAAGTTTATGGTTTGCGCCAAATGCAGTAAAAAAATATTCACGTAGTAAAACTAAACTGAATGGAATATATTTGCCATTTTGGACTTTTGATAGTGACACTCAAACCTATTATCAAGGTGAAAGGGGCGATACTTATTATGTGCAACAAAGAGTTCAAGTGATGCGTAATAAACGACTTGTTACAGAAACGCGTAAAGTACCTAAAATTCGTTGGACTTCTGTTTCTGGTCAAGTTACTTGTTTTTTTGATGATGTGTTGATTGGTGCAAGTCGGTCTTTACCCCGAAAAATTGTAGATACTCTAAAACCTTGGGATTTAGATAAGCTAATTCCCTATGATGAAAATTATCTTAGTGGCTTTAGTAGTGAATTTTATCAAGTGGATTTAGATGAAGGTTTTGATTATGCTAAACAGGTGATGGATAACAAAATATACCGTGATATTGCTCATGATATTGGTGGTGATCATCAGCGAGTTCACTCCATTCAAACACAACATAAAAATAATACTTATAAACATTGTTTGCTTCCTGTTTGGTCGGCAGCATTTCGGTACAGGGATAAATCTTATCGTTTTGTTATTAATGCTAGAACTGGAAAGGTACAAGGTGAAAGGCCTTACAGTATTTGGAAGATTAGCTTTTCTATTTTAACAATCTTCATATTTTTAACAGGTGCTTGGTATTATTTAGATAAGCGAGGTACTTTTGATAATACACAGCAGTTTTCATATCCTCAACAACTCCAAGACTCTTTTCAGCATAAAGGTTATCAGAGTTTAAAATAAACTCATCTTTAGTGTTAGATGTTCCATGTGGAACATCTAATTTATAATCTATCAGTTTTAGTTGATAGATTAGTAAAAAAATTAAAAACAAATAACTTAATTAATCATTGTTTAATTAAGTTGAACTCTAGCTGTTTATTCCTTATTTATAGTTTATAAGCAGCAGTAGCTAAAACTTGGTTTAGATAAACCCATTGAGCCTCATTTTTAGGTAATCCAAACCTGAGACTAAGAGGATTATGAAATAGACGAGTCAAAATCCCTTGTTCAGCAAGTGAGTGATGAATGAATTCAGCATGATCAGTTTGTATCCAATGAAATAAATCAGTTCGAGCATTAATTTTTAAACCATTATTTTGTAATAACAAAGCTAGTCTTTCTGACTTACTTTCTAGTTCTATCTGAGTGTTTTTTTGCCAGCTGAAATCTAGTAATGCAGCAGTAGCAATGTAACGACTGGGATTACTAATTGTCCATGGGCCCAATAGTTCATCAAGTTGCTTAATAATATGTGGGTTGGCAATTACAAAACCACAGCGAATACCAGCTAAACCAAAAAACTTACCGATTGAACGTAAGATAATAAGTCCATTGGTCACAGGGTAACTGGATAAACTATGTTCTGGGGTGGAATCTATAAAAGCTTCATCAATAATAAGCCAGCCATTTCGTTGATTTAATTGTTGATGCCACTCAAGTAGTTGAGTTTTAGTAAACCTTTGGGCTGTTGGGTTGTTTGGATTGATTAAAATTAATACATCTAACTTATGGAGTTGATCATTAATAGTTGTTTCAGATAATTCAATGACTTCATGCCCTGCTTTTTTCCAGCTATAGGCATGTTCAGCATAAGCTAAGGATAAAACGCCAACTTTCGACTTCTTTCGTAATAACGGTAAACTTTGTATCGCAGCTTGAGAACCGGCGACAGGTAAAACTGATTGGCATTGGTAATAATTTTTAGCCGCATCAATTAAGCCATCGTCAGATTCAGGTAAGCGCTGCCAACATTCAGCTGGAATAGTTGGAATAGGCCAACCATTAGGGTTTATACCTGTTGATAAATCAAGCCATTGATTAAGGGGAATATTATATTTTTTTGCTGCTTCAATTAAATGGCCTCCATGCTCAAGCAAGATACTCTCCTAAGAACTGTAAAATAATAATCAGCACTATCCATAAGATTAGAGTTGCTGTGATAAGTGAATTTGCACGGATAATATCATTATTAGTGGGTAATTTATCTGTACCAAAATAGACTTTATTTTTAAGTTTTCCATGATACCAAGCAGGGCCTCCCAATTTTAGGTCTAATGTACCCGCTCCAGCTGTCATAACTGGGCCTGCATTGGGACTATCTAATAAATTGGCCTGTCTTTTCCAGCAGCTAATGGCTATTTTTGTATGACCTAAACAAGCATAACTTAGTGCAGTAAGGCGAGCTGGAATCCAATTTAGACAGTCATCAAATCGAGCAGCAGCCCAACCAAAATGTAAAAATCGCTGGTTTTTATATCCCCACATTGCATCTAAAGTATTACTTAATCTGTAAAGAATAGCTCCAGTGGGGCCAGCAACAATAAACCAGAAAATCGGAGCAAAAACAGCATCAGCGCCATTTTCTAATACGGATTCAATTGTCGCTTTACGTACATCATCTTCTGTCATTTTTTCTGTTTGCCGACTAACAATCATAGCAACCCCCTTTTTGGCTAATTTAATATCACTATTATCAAGTGCTTGAAATACCAATAGAGCATGTTGCTTCAAACTATTTGCAGCAATACAAAAATATAGAATAACAGGAGAAAGTATCGAACTAATTAGTGGGTATTGAGTAATAGAATATATAAATAGAGTAATAGGTAAAACCATCAATAACAAAGCAATCAAGCCCAACAATTTTTGTAATAAAATTGTTTGTTTTTGTTGATTCAGTTTTTTTTCAGCATAGTTTGCTAAGTTACCAAAGAAAACTAAAGGGTGGTATTTTTGGGGTTCTCCTAGCCAGTGATCAAGTAGAACAGCTAAAATAAGGGATAAACTCATGTTGTAGGATATTAATCTAATTTCTATCCCCTATTATACGAACTCAGCTCAAACTAATCTTTCTTAATGCAAGCAACAAAAAAAACAGTGCAAACTTTAATGGTCCAAGGAACAACCTCAGATGCGGGTAAAAGTGCCTTAGTTACGGCTTTATGTCGCTATTATTATCGAAAAGGTATTAAAGTTGTACCTTTTAAACCTCAAAATATGGCATTAAATAGTGCGGTGACTGTTGATGGAGGAGAAATTGGTCGGGCACAGGCTGTTCAAGCGGTTGCTTGTGGATTAGAAGCGCATACAGATATGAATCCAGTATTGCTTAAACCAAACTCAGATAAAACAGCACAAGTTATTATTCATGGTAAAGCATCAGAAAACCTTTCTGCAAAGGAATACCATCATTATAAAAAGCAGGCAATGAAAGCTGTTTTAGAATCACATGAAAGACTTAAAAAACAATACCAAATAGTGGTTGTTGAAGGCGCAGGCAGTCCAGCTGAGATAAATCTTAGAGAAGGTGATATTGCCAATATGGGGTTTGCAGAACAAGTAGACTGCCCTGTTATTTTAATTGCAGATATTGAAAAAGGTGGGGTATTTGCACATCTTGTTGGAACGCTTGAACTATTATCAAAAACAGAACAGCAAAGAATTATTGGTTTTGTAATTAATCGTTTTAGAGGTGATATGGCATTATTACAGCCAGGGATTGATTGGTTAGAAAAGCGTACAGGAAAACCAGTTTTAGCGGTTCTGCCTTATTTACATGATTTTTATTTAGATGCGGAAGATTCAGTTGCTATCAATAAATATAAGCAAACTGACACCGCAAGTTTTAATATTGTTATACCTCGTTTTCCTCGAATGAGTAACCATACTGATTTTGATGCCTTAGCATTACATCCAGATATTAATGTGCATTTTGAAAAAGATCCCCAAAATTGTAAGGGAGCTGATTTAATTATTTTAGCGGGCAGTAAATCGGTAAGAGATGATTTGAAGTGGCTTATTGATATGGGATGGAGTGATTTTATTAATAAACACCTACGTTATGATGGAAAAGTGATGGGGATTTGTGGGGGCTTTCAAATGCTAGGTTTAGCTATCCATGACCCAGAAGGAGTCGAAGGTACTGCGGGTTCAAGTAATGGATTAGCTTTGTTAGAAATTGAAACAACTTTACAAGTAGAAAAATATTTACAGAAAGTAAAAGGTATTTTGACTATTGATAACACTCCTATTACTGGTTATGAAATACATGCAGGTATTTCTCAAGGTGAAGGACTTAAAAACTCTGTAATGATGTTAGAAGGTAAAAAAGATGGAGCTTATTCAAATGATAATAAAGTAATGGGGACTTATTTACATGGATTATTTGATTCAGCAAAGGCATGTGATGTTTTATTAAATTGGGCAGGCTATAAAAAACAAAACTCTGTTAATTTAGAAGAAAAAAGAGAAGCAGGGATTAATGTTATTACAGATGCTTTAGAACAGAACTTTGATTTTGATAAGTTGAATAAATTAATGGTTAAGAATTAAACTTGTATCTCAATCTAATTGAAAATAGTGAGCTATACTTTAAGATTGTTGGAAATTTGACTAGATATAGAACAGTAATTAGATGTCAGTTATTAAACCCATTTTATTAAATTTATTGATTGCTATTGCCTATTTTGCAGGCGGGGTTATTGGTGAATTATTAGCATTAGAGCCAAGTAATTCCTCCCCTGTCTGGCCTTCTTCAGGTATAGCTCTAGCCGTTATGCTCCTTTATGGTTGGCGTGTTTTACCTGGTTTATTTGTTGGTATTTTTTGTACTCAGATTTATGTTAGTTTTGGTGGGGAAATAATTGAAGGTTTTCAAAATGCCCTAGTCCTTACTTTAATAAAATCATTTGCCTCTTCCGCACAAGCTATTTTAGGTATGTTGTTAATCCAGCATTTTGTAGGACGAAATGATAGCTTATTAGATTTATCTAAAATATTACTATTCTTTTTTTACGGTGCCATTGTTAGTTGTGTGGTTGCCCCTACCATTTGTATTGGAGTATTTTATTTACAAGGTATTTTAGCCGCTGATGATTTTCTTTTTGCCTGGCTCACTTGGTGGGTGGGTGATGTTATTGGTGTGTTAGTTTTTACTCCTATTATTTTAGCCTTTGCAGCTAAACCTCAATCAATTTGGTATCCAAGAAGAGCTACGGTTGCGGTTCCATTAAGTTTGTTATTGCTCTTGCTGCTCGCTATGTTTTTTTATAGCAAACAACAAGAGGCTGAGCGTATTAATACATTGTTTGAGCATAGGGTCGAGCGAGTTCAGAATGTACTTGAAGCTGAAATTCATGCGCATAAGAATATAGCTGAAAATATTAGGGATTTTTTTAATGCTGATGAAAAAGTTACAAAAGATGAATTTTATTTATTAACAAGATCTAGTTTGCGTCATCATCCTGATATTATCGCTATTGAATGGATACCTCGCATTGTAAGTGATGGTAAAGCTTCTTTGTCTGTAATTAATAATAGTCAATACCGTATCGAATACATAGAACCTTATCAAAACAATAAAGAATTATTAGGCCATAATGTTGGAGAAAATAAAAAGGCACTTATTGCACTCAATCAATCAGCTAATACAGGTGAGGTTTTACTAACTGGACAGCTTCATTTAGAGCGCAAGGACACTTATTCACAAGTAACGTCTATTTATGTACCTCTTTACAAAAAGAGTTTACCGACTCCTTTACCTAAGAAAAAATTAGATTATTTGTTAGGGTTTATTGCTGTTGTTTTTATTATTGAAGATGAGAAAACAGACGCTTTATTGGCTTTAGCTGATAACCAATTAAAAATTGAAATTAAAAATGACACAGATGTCATATACAGTAATTTTGCTGATAATACAGTTAAACCAATTTCTTTCATCTCTTTAGAAGCGAGAAAAACAGTTCAAATATCAGAAAATATATGGCAAATCACTTTTCGACCCTCGGAACAGTTTTTATCAAGTCAAACAACGTGGAATGTTTGGTGGACTTTATTAGGTGGGCTAGTACTAACAAGTCTTACTGGTGTGGGGTTGTTAATTATTACGGGTAGAACTGCACATATAGAACAACAAGTTGAGTTTAAAACACGTGATTTAAACTCAATAAATAATAAACTAAATCAACAGATATTACTAAGACAGAAATTAGAAGTAGAGCAGTTATCACGAACTTTAATTTTAGAATCTCTGGCTAAAGATGAAGGTTTTAAGGATATTTTAAGTGCTATTGTTAAAAGTGCTGAGAAACTAAATCCCGAGATGATTTGTTCTATTTTGTTATTAGATGAAAAGGGCAAACATTTAATAAAGGGTGCCGCTGTTAGTTTGCCTGATTTTTATAATGATGCCATTGACGGTATGGCAATAGGCGATGGGGTGGGTTCTTGTGGAACAGCTGCTTTTATTGGAAAGCGAGTTATTGTGGAAGATATTATGACGCATCCTTACTGGCTACCTTTTAAGGAACTGGCCAAATCAGCAGGAGTATATGCTTGTTGGTCAGAACCTGTTTTATCATCAAAGGGAAAAGTATTAGGTACATTTGCTATTTATTATAAAACGCCTAAAGCACCTAGCAAGAAAGATTTAGGGTTTATTAAGCGGATGGCAGGGTTAACAGCTATTACTATTGAGAGAAAACAGGCAGAAGACGAATTGCGTATTGCTGCGATAACCTTTCAATCGCACGATGCTGTGGTTATTACTGATACTAAAGGAACTATATTACGCATTAATCAAGCTTATAAAGATATTACAGGTTATTCAGAACAGGAAGTTTTAGGTAAGAATGCCAATATATTAAATTCAGGTATGCATGATAAGGCATTTTTTAATGCACTGTATAAAGAGTTGGCTGACAAAGGACGATGGGAAGGTGAAATATGGAATCGTCGTAAAGATGGTGTTTGTTTTCCCGAAAGAATAATTATTACAGCTATTAAAGATGATTCACAGGTAACAAACTATGTAGGTATTTTTTCTGATATTAGTGATAAAAAATCTAATGAAGAAGAAATTAGACAATTGGCCTTTTATGATCCCTTAACAACATTGCCAAATCGACGGTTATTTCTGGAACGTTTGGACCAAGCGATGATTACAGCAAAAAGACATAATCATTTTGGTGCTGTAATTTTTATGGATTTAGATCATTTCAAATCACTAAATGATACTTTGGGGCATCATGTTGGCGATCAGTTATTAATTGAGGTAGCAAATCGTATTACATTAGTTGTTAGAGATGAGGATACGGTTTGTCGCTTAGGAGGGGATGAGTTTGTAGTCCTTATAACGGGTTATGATTCAACAATGACAGATATGATTGAATATGCCTCCATTGTGGCTGAAAAAATACGGGACACAATAAATAAACCCTTTGAGTTAGAGCACGGTAAACAAGTATTTTCAATTAGTATTGGGGTTTCAGTCTTTCCAGATGTTGTTAATGAATCAGTAGAGGTTTTAGAACAAGCTGATACAGCAATGTATCGATCAAAAAAATCAGGACGAAATCAAGTTAGTTTTTTTAGTGTACAAATGCAAGAAGAACATAATAGAAAATCTTCTATAGAACGTATGTTATTGACGGCATTAAGCAAGAATCAATTAGTTATGTATTATCAGGGACAAACTAATACTAAAGGAGATATTCGGAGTGCAGAAGCATTACTAAGATGGAATCATCCTGAGCAAGGTATGGTTTCACCTGCTGAATTTATTCCTATAGCAGAAAATAGTCATTTAATAGTAGATATAGGAAATTGGGTTGTAATGGACGTCTGTCATCAAATTAAGACATGGCAGCAAGCGGGTCTTTATTTAGAACATATAGCTGTGAATATTAGTCCTAGGCAATTTAGACAAGAAGATTTTATAAAAAACCTAAGGAATGCTATTAAATCCGCAGGGATTGAAGCAAAATACCTGATGTTAGAATTAACGGAAGGTATTGTAATAGAAGATATTAAAGATACCATTAATAAAATGTTACAAATTCAAATGATGGGGATTGCAATTTCTATTGATGATTTTGGTACAGGCTACTCTTCTTTAGCTTACTTAAAACAATTACCACTCAGTCAGCTTAAAATTGATCAGAGTTTTGTAAGAGATATTAATATTGATACTTCTGATGAAGTCATTGTAGAAAGTATTATAGCTTTAGCACATAAATTAGGGCTGGAAGTGATTGCTGAAGGAGTGGAAACGGTTGAGCAACTACAATTTTTACAAGATAAAGGTTGCAATAAATATCAAGGATATTATTTCTGCAAGCCAGTACCTGCAGAGGAGATGATTAAGAATTATAGTAACAACTCAGCGTAATTTAAAATACGTCAATGTTGTATTGACAGAGCTTGCTTTTAAGCCCTCCCTTGCTGGGGAGGGTTGGGTCGACTGCATGGAAGCAGGAGGTAGAGCAATGCAGGAGCAATTGCCGAGAGGAGAGGTTAAAATAAATGCTTTTTTCTTATTTTTTTGCTTTTAGTAATAAAGAAAAAAGCATTTCGCAAAAGAGAATTATTTAATTTCTCCTCACCCAACCCTCTCCAGCAGGAGAGGGCTTCAGAGCGGAGGAACCCATCATTTTACGCTGAGTAATTACCAATTATATTTAATTAGACTGAATATTGACTACAGATTTAATAAAACCTGTTTTGTCATAATAATTATAAATATTAATGGAGTACTCTATTCGCTGTGTAGTTTTATTGAGTTGGCGGCGTTGAAAATGTACTATTCTTTTTCCATCCTTTTGTCGCGTTGCCATGTTTAAGTCCTTTTCAGTAACAGCAGTAATATTAGGGTGTTTTTGAAATAACTGCTGATTTGCGATTGATAGTTCTTTTGTTAAACCAGAATTACTTCCGACTAATATCCAATTACGAAGTTTATGTAATTTTGATTTAATTTTTGCTAAATCAGCTAATTGGGCAATACTGGAAAACTGGAGTGCAGCTTCAGATAAACCATAAAACTCTTGTGTTTTAGTATTTTGTTGTAGGGTTAGCTTAATACGGTCAGTATTTGAATCCATTAATCGCAAGATTTTATTAGATGCGTTTTCTTGTTGGATGATTTTCTGAGAGATAACTTTTGTATCAATATCAAAGAAATGAGTTTTATTGATAATCTCATCGAGCAGGTTTTGTAAATGTTGCTGAGTGATAGATGATTCGATATTGTGTTCTAATCCTGATGGACTGCCCGCAATAACTCGGCCATCAGAAAATACAGTAACTAAAGGTGTTTGCTGATCAGTGGTATGATTACCGCTGAGGGAATGATAAATAATGACAGGTGTTTGAGTGTTTTCAGGTAAAGAAAATGCTAATGCTAATGCATGATTGCTTATTAAATTGAAAAATAATAACAATTTAATAAGCAAGAGTTTAGGCATTAACCTAAGGATACTTTCTTTTTATTGGAAAATCCTAAAAACCCCAAAGCAGATAAGAATAACCAGATAGCAGCAGGCACAGGTACCGCAACAGGGAAAGCAACGGTATAACCTAAATCTTGAAAAGAAGAGATAGTTGTATTACTTAGAAATGTTTTGCCATTGTTATAATATATTCCTGTCATCAGTTCATCACGCAGATCATTGCCATTACTATCAGTAATACCCGTTAATTCCAAGCCATTACCTTCATTCCAGTGACCATTAGCCGTTCCAGTGCCACCTTCTAATTCGACTGGTATAAAAGTAGCTGCAGCATCAAATTCAGCTTGATAAGCTGATAAACCTGCTGCTCCAGTATATTCCCCAGAGCCAGTATTATACAGACCGTTATCCGACCATAGAGTACCTAGCCCAAGAACATGCGCCATTTCATGTTTAATTATATTTAATAAGCTTCCATTGCTATCCATATTACTTAAGTCAGCGGGATCAAAATTCATCACTCCTGCTACAGCATATTTATAATTATAATAAAAAGAATTTGTGAAGTTTGTTGGGCCAGCGCTACCAAGAGTATTTCCAACACCATCACTAGTTATACTTGTAGTATTAATTGTGATTCCAGTTAAATCAGGAGAGTTTCTCTTTTTTTGGTAGTCTGGTTGATAACCAGTAATAATATTTTCCCAAAATGTTTCTGCTTCAGTAAAAGCAACTTGATGAGCAGTTGAAAAACTATTTAGCCCTGCAAGCGTAATATCAAAAGAGGCTGATACTAATGGTGAACTAGCCAATAAGCTAGAAAACACGAGTGTTTTTGTTATTTTTGAGAGATGTTTTTTTATAAGCATTGTGAGATTAGCTCCTTTAATAGCCATTATTGACACTTATTTTTTATTAGTAAATAAGTTAAGCAAAAAACAAGCCATTTTTATATATCTGATTTAACAATACTTGATCGGTAACCCATGGAGATATGTGTGATATGACGCAGCCTTATTTGTTAAATAACCTGTTTATAAAATATGCTCACAAGCAATATCAGCATCTAAAAATTGATTTATAGTTCCATTATCAAAATTTCCATAGCCTAATAACAATTTTACATAAGCCGATTCTAAAGACATATTCCAAATCATTTTTGCACCTTGTTTTTGTAATGCTCTGGTACTGTCATATATCTCAGAGGTTTTTATTGCAGGTGCCATATAAATGGTAATATTCTGTTGATTACATTTTTCAATAAAGGCAGAAAGGGAATGATTTTCTCCCCAGTCTAATGTTGCACAAGCAGTTCCTGAATGATAAAGATCATGCAAAACAGCATCAACTTGATCTAACTGAAAAGTTGAATAATCTAATCCAGGATAAGGTTTTATAAGTAAAATTCGTTTAGAAAAGCGAGGTAATAGTGAGGTAGGGTTGGTATTAGATTGGATTAAAGGATTAAGCTGCTGGAAGCTATTATTTTGGAATTGTAAATAAGTTTTAGATTGCACGCTCATAAAATCACCACTTAACTGTAAACAAGAAGAAAGTCTTGTGGCGATATGGACTAAGGTTGGTTTGTTTGGGTTTTTATAAGGGACAAAAACACCTTTTTCAGCCCTTTGTAAAACAAATTGTAAGGCACAGTTAAAGTTATTTAAACCATTAGCTTTGGAATTATCTAACGGGTAATCACTGGATACTAGTAATAATGGGATTTTAATAGCATTAAAGTAAAGCCCTAGTGCAGCAGCAGTAAAGGCTAAAGTATCCGTACCATGAGTAACAATAATGCCATCATATTGATATATGTTTTCTGCTTCAATTGCATGAATCAATGCTTCCCAGATAGAGGAAAAAAGGTTCTCACTTAAAAGCTGAATAGGTTGTATGGTTTTAAACTGAAATTGCTGGCTATCAGAATAATTTTTTTTAAATAGATCGAGTAATTTAAAGCCTTGTTCTTTGGAGGTATCAATAGTGCCATTAACTGTTGTAGAACCAATTGTACCCCCAGTAAAAACTAATAAAATACTCGTCATACAGTCAGAAAATTACCGAGTACCAAAGACAACAATGGTTTTACCATGTGCAGAAATTAATTCTTTATCATTAAGTTCCTTTAAGACTCTGCCAGCCATTTCTCGAGAACAACCAACAATACGACCTATTTCTTGGCGAGTGATACTTAATTGCATGCCATCAGGATGGGTAATTGCATCAGGCTCTTTACATAAATCAAGCAATGTACGGGCTATACGCCCTTCTACATCCATAAAAGCAAGATCTTGATATTTACGGCTGGTAATTAATAAACGTGTAGAAAGCTGTTCGCCTAACATATAAAGAATATCAGTCGCATATTCCGATAACTCACCTTTTAAGGCTTGTTTTAGGCGGTCGTAAGAAATTTCAGCTAGGTGACATTTTGTACGGGTTTTAACGGTAACAGTTCTGGTTTCTGAACCTTTAAAAATACCAATCTCACCGATAAAATCATTTTTATTAAGATAGGCCAAAATAAGTTCATGACCACTTTCATCTTCAACAATGACACTAACAGAGCCATCAACAATAAATAATAATTTATCACCAATATCACCAGGTCTTACAATAACGGCTTTAGCAGGATAACTACGGGTATGACAAAGACGTAAAAAATGCTCCATTGCATTTGGATTGTAATTCTTTTTTTCGATCAATGACATGTCAACTTACCCTGTTTACTAAATGTTATCGCCAGTACAATGCAGTATATTAAATAATAAATCAATTTTATCTGCAATCTCAATGTAGAATTATATAACTATTTTATTTAAGTGAGGATTTTTTATGCAAGCAACAGTTAAATGGGTTGATGGTAGAGCATTTTTAGGTGAAAGTGGTAGTGGACATACTGTTGTTATGGATGGCCCTGCTGATCACGGTGGTCGAAATATTGGTATTCGTCCAATGGAAATGCTTTTATTAGGCGTTGGTGGTTGTTCGTCTTATGATGTAATGGATATTTTAGAAAAAGGTCGACACGAGATAATTGATTGTGTTGCTGAATTAACAGCGGAACGTGTAGATGCTGTACCTAGTGTTTTTAGTAGTATTCATTTACATTTTAAAGTGACAGGAAAAAACCTAAAAGAAACTGTGGTTGAACGGGCAGTAAAACTATCGGCTGAAAAATATTGTTCAGCATCTATTATGCTAGGAAAATCTGTAGATATTACTCATGATTTTGAAGTAATAAATATTGAATAATTGCTAGGGCGAGAACGCTTTATATGTTTTAGCTTCGCTCGAATCAAGCGAAGCTAAAGTATCATTTGTTAAATCAACAGCATTGTCTCGGGCTGGGGAAAATTAATTTCCTTTCATCCATTCATTCAAATAGTTCTTGTATAAAAGCATAGTTACTTTTCTAAAGCTTCAATAATTTGTCTGTACTCTTGTTCTCTAGGGCGATGTAAGAATAAGCCTAATGCACCTAAAACAGAGAATATATATAAAGAGTTATATTCATCCCCAAGCATAAACATAATAAACCCAAACATACCGACTATTTCAATAGTGACTAAAGTGATAATTGTTGTCATTAAATAACGGTTTTTAGCAGGATTGTCACCAGGCATCGTCTGGTTCAGTCTAAGAAGAATGTGACGTAATAAATTGCTAAGTGGGAATAAAATAATGGCGATAACATAGAAGATACTTCTGATAAAAACACGTTGTTCTTCAGCAAGGTTAATACGTATATCAGTACCTATGGTATGACAAATAATATTATAAGTAATAAGCATTGTAAGCATGATGCCAACAATAACCCAATGTATGGTTAGTTCAGACTTTTCTTGTTTGTGGCTTGTCATCAGGGTCCTAAGGGATTTTATTGATCGGATGAATTAGTTGTATCTTTAACATGAGATACCCGATAAATTTTCATAATAACTAAAAAAGCTAGAAAATCATATACAGCATGAATAACAATAGGTATTAGCAAGTTACGTTCACCACCATAGTCTAAAAATAAACCAAGATAAATACCTACACTGGTTGCTAATACAGCATATAAAGGGGTAATTGCATGAACTAACCCAAAAAGTACATTACTCGCAATTAAACCAGCAGTCATCCCCCATGAATTTTCCATCCAAGGTTGAATAAGTCCACGGAATAAAATTTCTTCAGAAATACCAGCAATAGCAGCCAGAATAAATAAATCAGCCCATTTATATCGATATAAACTGGGGCCTAGAGTATCTAGCAAAATCTGTCTTATATTTTGTATTGAAGCAAATTTCATTTGATTCATGACTAAAAATATAAAAAATAACGGAAGAGTACCAAACAAGCCATAAAGTATGGCATTTTCAGAAAAATATATATGCTCAAAAGGGTCAATATCAGCTATCCAGCCTAATACCACTGCCACAAGGATAAGAGAGCCTTCGAAATAGCATGCTGTTCTAAAGAAATTCTCGGGTTTAATGGGGGAATCGTCCATAAGTGCTAAAATACTCTAAATTTGAAATGATTGGATTATTGTAATGCAAAGTTTCAGCCAGTACTGATTTTTATTAAGTCTTAAAGAGTCATTATAAACCAGTTTATCTGATTTAATTCAATGACTTATTGAGTTGTAGTATTATTTCTCTCGTAATTAAAAGCATTGAGGGTTCACCCTAAAATGTTTAGTAATACTTTAGTAAAAATTATCGAGAGTAAAAATGAAACTTACGTTAAAAGAATTAAATGCATTGTCCCCTGTTCAAAAAATGAAAAGGACAAAAATTGAAAACTATAATTTGGTCTGTGAGCAAAACCATAGATCTATTATATTCTTATATAAATATAAATCACCTTTAACTCAAAAAACAAGATTAGCTAAACTTAGCTCTTATGAATACGCATCAATAAGTAAACTAGATATCCAGTTTATTAAAGACATCGAATTAAAATATAAACACCAAGTTGAAATTAAAGGAATTGACCTACTGGCTGAAAAGAAAGCACTACGAGAAGAGATTCAACACAAAAAAGAATATAAACAAGTAAACGATCTTTGGAAAGAAATAGAGCACTCTTCAAAATTTAAGCGTTTAGCGACTAGCAGTCAAATAACATACACTCTTTGTTTTGCTAATCACATTAAGTCTAGATTCGGAACTAAACAAGTAACTGAATATAATCGAGCAAATGTTGAAGCATTTTTAGATACTCTTTCTGTCTCGGTCGCTTTATTAGCTTTAGCTGTATTTAAAAAAATTGAAAAGCAAGCTTTAGCGCATGAAATAATCCCAGCAAATAGACTAACTGATTTTGAATTAGCAAAACCAGGTGAAAGAAGTTTCTCACTTAGTGATGAAGAAATTAAGAGATTATGGAACTATGTAGATAGCGATGAAGTTTTCTTATCAATTTCTGGGGTAATTAAATTCCAACTATTAACAGGTTGTAGAGTATCAGAAATAACAAAAGCAAAGTGGGATGAGTTTAAAGATGGGGTGTGGACTATCCCTCCTGAAAGAATCAAGACTGAAAAAGAGTATAAGGGGCACAGAAGACCCCATCAACTACCAATAACACCTATAATGCAAAAAATACTTGATGAGCAGAAGAAATTAGGAAGTGAATGGGTGTTTGAATCACAAACCCACCGAGCCATGAGTACACCAACACTCCGTTTCCATTTTAAAGCAGCAGGGTTAAGTTATTTAGGTTCACATGTGCTACGAAAAACAGTTGCGAGTAATGTTGCTAAGTTAACTAACTCAGAAGAAGCCGTTAAAATAATTTTGAATCATGGTCGATGGACAGGATCAACATCAGCTTATATTGATAAAGGGTTACAATTTTTAGACAAAAAACTAGAAATCCTTAACGTATGGCAGAATCATCTTAGTGCAATGATTGACGAAAGTAAAAGGGCTTGATATCCTAATTTTGAAAATTCACTAAGTTGGTGAATTGGCTTCAAGGTTATAAGTAACGAAGTTACGAAAAGGGTTGCCCCTTCCCTCCAGCATCTTGCTGTAGCCTCAATTTTAATTATTGAGGTAAAATATGTTTAATGAAAATCAATATTATGACAAAGCACAGGTATGTGCTCGTCTGATGATATCAACATCAAAACTTAACCGAATGCTGTCCACAAGAGTTTTTCCTTATGTTAAGTTAGGAAGATCAGTTCGGTTACTAGGGTCGGATATCAATAAAGTATTACAAGAAAATAAAAAATAAATATTACATGTTTTTATGTAAGCGAAGGGTATAACCTATAGGTTAGCACTCTTTTGAATATAGTGAAGCAGTTGGTTTCCACTCACGTTTAATCTTTCGGAATGAGTAACTTTACTTGTATCTGCCGGTCTTAAATTAGTTTCCCCGTACTGAAACTATACACCAGCCATAACTAAATCATCTACGTTAAGCACCTTGAGTTCCATCAAGTCTAAAATTTGGCGCGCCAAAAATTGAAAAACCACAGAAACCGTTTTGTTTTCGTCAAATGATGTAGACATTCGTGTGTAACAAATGATTTTCCCGACCTCAGTCGTCCTCTGCGGCGATCGCGAACATTTTGGGATTCGTGTATTTTCAACCTCTAGATCTGCGTTAGAGAGGGGTGTGGTAGTTTTTTTGTTTTGGAAAAGTTTTAACGGGAAAAAGTCCGGAAGATCAGAGTTAATCGAGTATCAGCAGATAAGGTGCTATTGTTGTTTGCATCAACAGCGATAGTATTCATGTCACTCTAAAATACCAATCAAATGCCTGTTTATCCATGAATTGAGCAGCATATTGAGATTCCACCGTTGCCTCAAAATTAATATTAAACAAACCCAACCTCAAGAATATAAAGAACAACCAGCATCAAAAATAATAGCGGTCTTAATAGTAAGTGGTGACTTTTATAAAAATCAAAACTAATTATGTTGCTAGAACTTTACACTTTTATTAAAAATAAATTTGTTATTAATATTTTCCTAGTACTGATTGGTTGGCTGTGCCCCACTTTTGTCAGTCGATGAATTAATTTCACATAGAATAACTCTTCAATCAGCCGACGTATTAGCGGTTGATTGCATTGATTTTTTGTATTCTTCATCATGAATGCCTTGAGGAAGTGCTGGGGTGCTTTTCAGCACATCATTCCATTTATTTCGAATATGTTCGTAGCTTTCTTTAACATCCCCATTCTTAACTCTAACTAGCTCCTCTTCAATTTCTATTCGTAGTCCTTGAAACCCTGTTGCTGCACTATGGTGCATTTCTGCTAGACGAGGTAAATTTATACTTGAATTAACACCACTTAGAATAGCAGTGAGAAGACTAGTAAATGCTGCAATATAAAATGCATATATATTTTTACTATCTAATGCAACTACAAATATGGACGATGCAACTAGGGCACTTAGACCTGAAACAATTGATCCAAACCAGCGATGATAGAAAGAGTATCTGGAAGCAGAGCGGTGGTGAGATATATGCATAACCATTGTTCTACGTTGCCATTCAGCTAACAAGTCTTCAATTGAATCCATTATTATTCATAATCTAGGAGCGTAATTTGAGGAAATAGAGCGTAAATCTCTTTGTTTATCTCTATCATGAAGTATTGATATTTCCATTTTAATGACTCCATTTCCAATGAATTCAGGTGTTACAGGCTGACCAGGATACCCAAGAACAATATATTCACGATTTGGAGTAAAAGGTTCCCACTCACCACCAAACCTTACTTTTTCTATAGCAGATGAAGGAGCATAAATCTTTACTTTATCCGTAGGGAAAAGACGCAATTGCTGCTCAATTGGTTGAGAAAGGTTTAAGGCTGGGTGTATTTTCTTAGGGTTACTATCCGAGAGTAACTCAATTAATTCACTATCATTGCTTTGATTTCCTTTATAAACCCATGCTCCAATTCCTGCAAGTGCAATAGTCCATGATAAAGTTACAATTAAAACAAGGAGCTGGAAACCTTGTTTTTTTGTTAGACTCGGGAATATATTTTTCTTAATAACATCTCGAAAAATTATGACAAGTAAACCAATCGCCAAACCACCTATACCAGCAACTTGCCCAACCACTTGTAACGTATTATTCATTACTTATGACCCTCAACTTTAGGTTTAAAATCCTAACTAGTTATTATCCAGACCTGCAAGCTTACACTTTAACATATGTTCTTTGTCAATAGTTGCTTTCAAAACTCAAGAGAACTAATTGGGCTAACATGTATTGGTAATGGGTCGAATTTGTAGGTGTCCTGTATAATTTGGTTTTATGACCTGTTATCAAGAAGTAAGTTGCCCA
>ENA-OSET01002061-OSET01002061.1-sediment-metagenome-genome-assembly--contig:-NODE-2061-length-19912-cov-10.610789_pt1 | contig 19912 bp, 12 predicted proteins | sample MGYA00237882_ERZ534229 | MGnify/ENA primary metagenome ERZ534229 (study PRJEB26408, sample SAMN06266212) | sediment metagenome | isolation source: Hudson Canyon methane seep mesocosm | place... | reverse complement strand
TTTTCGTGATTATCAACCTGAACCAACAAGGTGGGAAAAGTTAAAACAATTTTTTAATTAATAACATTATTAACAAGAATGAAAACTGGGGTCAGGTCTTGCATTCATGCATTTTCACTTATGGTTGTCTAGTTTTTACTGATGAATAAGTCGTGTATACCAAAACCAACTCGACTCTGACCCTATTGATATTTGTACTGACTTTGCACTACTTGTTTGTTAGGCTCCTATTTGAGTTGAATCAGAAAAGCCAATAGTGATTCATATGAGATGTTCAGGATGACAGCTTAGATAAAAAGGAATTAAAACGCATGGATATGCAACTGAGACTAGCGGACACTCGTCACGCTAAATTTAGCCCAAAGAATAAAGACCAAATAGCTGTGTTTCAGTTAAAGAGTAGCATTCTCTTTTTCCCAGATTGTTTATCTCAGACTAATATTGCCAAAAAGGAACTCTAGCTATGATGGGTTTATTGTTCATAGTTATTTTTGTTCTGTACCTAATTATTAGCTTGATCGTAATTGGTATTGGCATGCACAAGGCACGTTTACGAGGTTATAAGCGCTGGCAAGGCGGGTTACTTGCAGCATTCATTATGTACAACTTATTGTTTTGGGACTTAATTCCTGTTTATGTCGTACACGGATATCAATGTGACAACAATGCAGGCTTTACGATTCATAAAACACTAGAGCAATGGAAGCAAGAAAACCCCGGTGTGGCAGAAACGCTTGTTCCCATTAAAAACAGTTCATCAATAAAAATGGGGAACACCACTCGTTATCAATTAAACCAGCGTTTTGCTTGGGATATAACCTATAGCAAAGTGTGGCATATCGTGCGTAAAACAGATGAACTAATTATTGATACAGAAACGGGAGAAATCATGGCGCACTATAGTGATTTTAGTGCTAGTTCAGGCCGGTTGTATAACGCTAATAAGTTGAGTGATTATAAAATTTGGTTTGAGGCTAGAGCGTGTAAACGTGCAGGGAAAAATATTTCAAAACGAAGATTCAACGAGTTTTATCATTTGCTGAAAAATCAAACGGAGATTGAATTATGAAAACAAATGAACTTTATATGCAAGCATTATTGGCAGAAGCTAGTTATGCTGATTTCAGTGATATAGATATTACGGATTTAAACAAAATAAAAACTGCTCTCCAACGAATAGGCACTAAAGATGGAGATCCTGACGATCCTGAAAAAGGTTTTTCTTCTTCTCAAGCTGATTATTTTGTAAAACATTGGCAAGTTATTCATCATCAAGAAGATACTGATTCGGGGTTTTCAGCTACCTTATTTAAAAGTACGGACTTAGCCTCGATACAGCCTTATATGTTGGGAACAAGAGGTACGGCTGGATTCCAAGATTTATTCGTTACCGATGGATTTGATATTGTTGCTGATGGCCTTGCCATCGACCAAATTGTTGATATGTGGAATTACTGGGGACGATTAACAGCAGCGAAGGGAGATAGTTTTATTGGAATAAGTCTAAACGACGATAGAGATTTAACAAAAAGCTTAGGACGAGCCAAAGAAGGACTGTCTGTTCCTCTGTTTGATATGAGGGCAGAAGAGTTTATTGATTACTTATACACACGAGATGATGTAATTATTGATAATAGTCCTCTTGGTGAGCGTGTTCGAGTATTTGAGTCAGTCTTTGCTGCTGAAGGTGATCCAAACTTTTCCGGTGTTTTGGACACACCTATAACGTTGGAAAATATGGCTGGTGTTACTGGACACTCACTTGGTGGCCATTTGAGCGCGGGTTTAAGTCGTTTAGTCCCAGGTTTAAACGCTGTCACTATTAATGGCGCAGGATTTACTACAGGTAGTTCACCCGGATTGGGTGGTGATGCCGAGCTAAATATTCGCAACCTATTTGGTCGGCTCGGTGGTGGTGACGATGGATTTGATTCCGAACAAATACTCAATATATATGGTGACAAAAACTTTGAATTTGTGACACAAGATTCTGATCTTGGATTGGTTCAGCAGGGTGGCCATGAAGCTGTTTTTATTGAACAAAAGACTCTTTATGGCGATACCTTTGGTCATGGCTCAGGTCAAATGACAGATAGCTTAGCTGTTTATAACCTTTTATTTAGCTTAGATGCTGAACTCGCTAGATTGAATCCTGACGAAGCTTTTTCTCAACTGCAATCACTATTTGAACAAGCTAGCAATCAACGAGAACAAGGTCTTGAAACCCTTGTTAATATTGTGGGCTCATTACTTAATGTTGGCGAAGATGTACGTATTGGTAACCGCGATGATTTGTACGCGCGCCTTCAAGCGATTGAAAACCTTATTTATATCGATTCGAATAAAAGCTCACCAGAACTTAAACCTCAATATCAAGATCTGCATATTGTTAATGTAGAAAGTCTAGCTGACTCGTCTCACTTTAATAATGCTGATGGTTTTGCCTATCGTTATGCCTTAGTTAATCTCAATCCTTTTGCCATTACCGGTGATGATGATTTATACACTCTACACAATCAAAATGGTGAGCTTAATATTGAGAATTTCAGTGACAAATATCTAGAAGATAGAGCTCACTTATTAACGATTCAAAACTATCTTTTTGAAAACGACTTAAGTGTAGAATATTTTCCTCTCTTTTTCACTATACCTTTATACTTCATTAATCCTTTAGTTTATACCAAGCTTATAGAGGCTCTAGACTCCGTCACTCGCCGTGATCCACTAGTCCTTGACCTAGACGGCGATGGCATTGAAACCACCCCAGCCGATGGCAGTGTATTATTCGACCACAATGCCAACGACCAAAAAACTGCAACAGGTTGGATAGCACCTGATGATGGTTTACTTGTGCTTGACCGTAATGACAACGGCACAATTGATGACGGTCGAGAACTATTTGGTGACAATACTTTAAAAAGTAATGGGGAATTGGCTACAAATGGTTTTGATGCGCTAGCAGATTTAGACAGTAATCAAGATGGTTTGATTGATATTAATGATACGGAATTTGCTAACTTACGTATTTGGCAAGATTTAAATCAAGATGGTATTAACCAAACGGGTGAACTCAAAACGCTAACGCAGCTCAACATTCAAAGCATCACCACGGATAGTAAAAACGTATTACAAAACCTAGGACATGATAATCAAGCCATTGCACAGGGTAGCTTTACTTTTACTGATGGTACAACAAGTACCGCTGGTGCTGCAGCTAGCTTGAATTTAGCGGTGAATAATTTTCACCGCGTGTTTACCGATACGATTAAAATTCCCGCTGCACTCCAACACTTAGCTGATATGCAAGGTTCTGGTGATGTGCGTGATTTAAAACAAGCTGCTGCACTTAGCCCCAGTTTAGTCAGTGTGTTAGACAATTACAGCAATGCAACTACTAAAGCAGAGCAGTTAGCCCAATTGGATAGTCTGATACACGCTTGGGCAAATACAGCTAATTTCACCCAATTGACGGACAGAATTGATGATGTACAAATTGGTAGCAGTACAAGCACGCTTAAATTTAGAATTAGTGACTTAACTGAAGAGGATACTGAAACGTATTTCACAGCAGATGAGCTGTTGGTTGGCCGCTTTGCTGATAGACGTGATGTGGATACGTTGGCCAAAATTCAAGTATTAGAGGTATTTAATAACCAGACCTTTTTTGAGTTTAGCATTGAAGAGGTAGACAGCACCGACAATGGAATCACCGATGAAGTGCTTATCAACATTGATTCAGGTAATACGGGGCGAATAGTTAGCTACTTAACGCCTCAGGGAGATATTCCTAGCGATATTTACATTGATGAAACTCACATCACGTTGACGATAGAGCAAATGGATTTTATTGACCAAGCCTATGAAGCCTTAAAGCACTCTATTTACGATGGCCTGTTATTGCAAACACGATTAAGTCGCTTTATTGACAGTATTGAACTTGATGTTGTTGATAATGAGCTCGTACTGGATTTTTCTACCTTGGAAGTTTTAATGAAACAAGGTGTAGAAAATGATGTTATCAACGGTCTCACAGATATTATTGAATTTAACTTAGCCACTCAAGATTACTTGCAAGAAAGTAGTTGGCGTGGTGGATGGGCATTGTTGAGCAAAGTGCTTCACGATGTCACGATGAGCCCTAAGGTTGCAGCATTGCTCGAAGAACACACTATTTTATTTGTTGAAAAAGGTGATATCACTGAATTACAAGGCACTGATTCAGCAGAGGTATTACTGGGCAATGGTTTTGATAATACGATTATTGCAGATGATGATGACATTGTTCATGGTGGTGCAGGGAATGATCATATAGAGGTGTATGGTGATAACGCCATTCTCAGTGGTGGAAGTGGTAATGATATTTTGACTGCAAGTAGGTTCAGCTCAGACACCACTTTCTATGGGGACCAAGGTGATGACAGAATGTCTGGGAGTATCTACACCGACACTTATTTGTTTAATAGTGGTGATGGTCAAGATTCGATTAGCGAGTTCAGTACATACTTCAGCGATATTGTAGATGTACTTAAGTTTAATATTGGCATTGCTCAGCACGATATGATTATTGGTCGTGAAGGTGAAAACCTGACATTAACGCATCAAAATGGTGTGGATAAAGTCACGGTGATTGACTGGTATGAAGGTGCACAATACCAGATTGAACGTGTTGAATTTTCTGATGGATCGTTATGGGAGAGTGATTATCTTACTCTAACAGGTCTACATTTTACTGGCACTACAGGCCATGACATCGTCACTGGTGTAGAAAAATATGTTGATGTACTAAATGGTGGAGCAGGAAATGATCAACTAACGGCCAGAGGGGATGATGATGTACTTAATGGTGACGGTGGAGATGACATTATAAGCTCAGGTGAATTCAGTGCAAATACCTTGCTAAGTGGTGGGAAGGGAAATGATGTACTAAAAGGCAGCGATTACAATGATACCTATTTATTCAAACTAGGGGATGGGCAGGACACGATAATAGAAAAACGGGGATATAGTGATGAAGAAGATGTTCTTAAGTTTGATGTAGGTATTTCTCAACAAGACATCAGCATTGATCGCAAAGAAGAAAACCTAATACTGAGCCATCAAAATGGCGTAGACAAAATAACTATCAATGGCTGGTATACAGGTAGAGGTCACCAACTTGAACTTATTGAGTTTGCCGATGGTTCCATTTGGCTGGGGGATTTTATCAACACAACAGGCTTGAATGTCACTGGAACAGCGGGTGATGACGTACTTTCAGGAGTAGAAAACTTTGCCGATGTGCTTAATGGTGATGGTGGAAATGACCATCTTACTTCCCTTGGTGATAATGATAGGCTCAATGGTGGTGATGGCGACGATGTCTTAAGAGCAGATGATGAGAGTATTAATACTACCTTCCATGGGGGACGAGGTAATGACCAAATGGAAGGAAGTTCAGATAACGATTTATACTTGTTTAACCTAGGTGACGGGCAGGATACGATAATAGAGAGGTGGCAATATGGTGATGTGGAAGATGCACTAAAGTTTGGTCCTGGCATCACACAAGCTGATGTCACCATTAGCCGAGATGGAGAAGATTTACTACTAAGTCATCAAAATGGTGTAGATAAAGTCACGGTAAGAGGCTGGTATGACTCTTCAGAATTACAACTTGAACGGGTTGAGTTTAGCGATGATACATCATGGGATGGTGACTATGTAACTACAACAGGCTTAAATGTAACGGGCACAGAAGGGGATGACATACTTTCAGGCGTAAAGTGGTTCACCAATATACTTAATGGTGGTGCTGGAAATGATCATCTAAATTCTCCAGGTAAAAATGACACGCTTATTGGTGATGATGGTAATGATATCCTCAATTCTAGTGGGAATGATAGTACGCTTAACGGTGGTGCTGGAAATGATGCATTACACGTTAGTGGTGACGATGGTACGCTTAATGGTGGTGATGGCGATGATGTCTTAAGTTCAAGTGCATCTTATTCAGGTAGCACCTTCTATGGTGGACAAGGTAGTGACCAAATGACAGGTAGTCATCAAGGTGATATTTACTTGTTTAATCTAGGTGATGGTCAAGACACGATATCAGAGAAATGGGGAGCTCGTGATTCTGAAGATATACTTAAGTTTGGTATTGGTATTACACCAGATGATATCTTCATTACTCGTGAAGAAGAAAATCTGATACTGAATCATCAAAATAGCACCGATAGGACAACGGTCATTGATTGGTTTGAAAACCAAAGATATCAACTAGAGCGAGTTGAGTTTGTTGATGGTTCGCAATGGGAGGGAACCGAGCTAACAGAAATAGGACTTAATTATAGTGGTACTTCGGGTGATGACACACTTAATGGTGTAGATGGTTTTGTTGAGACAATTAGTGGCGGCGAGGGAAATGATAATCTCACTGCCCGAGGTGACAATGACACACTTAATGGCGATGAAGGTGATGATAATATAAGAGCATCCTCTAGTAGTAAAAATACGACATTTCATGGTGGTAAGGGAACGGATCAAATGACAGGTAGTTATTATAATGACACCTATCTGTTTAGCTTGGGAGATGGGTCAGACACAATAATAGAGAGGGGGCAATTCGATAGTGATACCATCGATGTACTAAAGCTTGGTAGTGGTATTTCTCAACAAGATATTACCATTGCTCGTGAAGGGCACTCTCTCATACTGAGTCATCAAAATGGCACAGATAAAATTACGCTGCGTAACTGGTATTTAGATTCAGATTATCGAATAGAGCGGGTTGAGTTTTCTGACGGTACAGTATGGGACAGTGACGACCTTATCCCTGCAGACGTCGATCCTACTAAAGATGAAGATGATGATACTACTGCCGATGTGCGTAATGGCAGCTCTGGAGATGACCAGCTAATAGCTATTGGTGATAATATTAAGCTGAATGGGCTGGGCGGTGACGATATTTTAATGTCCCTTAACAGCAGTAAAAATACCATTTTTAATGGTGGTAAAGGTAGTGATTATATGGCTGGAAGCTATTATAACGATACCTACTTGTTTAATTTGGGTGATGGGCAAGATACGATTATAGAAATGGGGCAAGCGGGGACTGATACTGCAGATATACTTAAGTTTGGCAGTGGCATTACTCAACAAGATATTAGTATTAGTCGTATAGGACAAGGTTTATTACTCAGTCATCAAAATGCGACAGATCAAGTTATTGTGAGCGGGTGGTATAACAATTCAGAAAATCAGCTAGAACGAGTGGAATTTGCTGATGGAACTGTGTGGTTACAAAGCTATTTTAATGATGTAAGGACAAACGAGCGACCAACGGTGAATAAGGATCTAATCGATCAAACAAGCAATGAAGGTCGTCAGTTCAATTATCAACTCGATGACAATGCGTTCACAGACAGTGACGTAGATGATGAACTAATATATACAGCTAGCCTTGCTGATGGTGCTCTTTTACCAGAGTGGTTACAGTTTGATGCTGATACACAAACCTTTTCTGGCAAACCAGAGAATGAGAGTGTGGGCGAGTTGCTGATAAAAGTTACCGTTACTGATAAAGCAGGTTTGTCGACTAACCAACACTTTTCTATTAGCATCCAAAATGTGAATCATGCCCCAACAGCCCACAATTTACTTATTGATCAAACAAGCGATGAAGGTAATCTATTTAGTTATCAACTTGCTGCTAATGCCTTTACTGACAGTGATGTAGGGGATGAACTAACTTTTACAGCGAGCCTTGCTGATGGTGGCCTGTTACCGGAGTGGTTACAGTTTGATGCCGAGACACAAGCCTTTTCTGGTACGCCAGAAAATGAGGATGTAGGTGAGTTGGCAATAACCGTCACGGCAACGGATAAAGCCGGTTTAACAGCGAGTGATCATTTTACTATTAACATTCAAAATGTGAATCATGCACCAATAGCCCATAATTTACTGGTTAATCAATCAATCGATGAAGGTCGTGACTTTACTTATCAGCTTGCTGACAATGCGTTCACGGATAGTGATGTGGCTGATGAATTAACATACGCGGCTCGTCTTGCTGATGGTGGCTTGTTGCCTGACTGGTTACAGTTTGATGTCGATACACAGCACTTTTCTGGTACACCAGATAATGAGGATGTTGGTGAGTTGGCGATAAGCGTCACGGCAACCGATAAAGCAGGTTTATCGGTGAGTGATGATTTTTCTATTCAGATTGAAAATATCAACGATGCACCAACAGCCAATAATTCACTTATTGATCAAACAAGCGATGAAGCTAGCAAGTTCAGTTATCAACTGCCTATGGCTTCATTTACCGACATCGATGCCGGCGATAGTTTAACGCTAACGGCTATGTTAACTGACGGAAATGCATTACCTGATTGGTTACGTTTTGATGCTGCAATACAAACACTATCTGGCACACCACCTCATGATGCCTCGGGTGACTATGACATTAGTATTATTGCTACGGATACGTTTGGCCTGTCGGTGAACGCTAGTTTTAAATTGACTATTAACGATACTGTAGTAGCGATAGTCGGTAGCAAAGGCAACGATGTTTTAGTGGGTAGTCGTAATGATGATGTGATTATCGGTGATGAAGGCAATGACCGACTCAACGGTAATGCGGGCAGTGATTCTTTATATGGAGGGCAGGGTAATGATCGTCTCTATGGCAACGACGGTGACGATATTATAGAGGGTGGCGATGGCAGAGATATGCTTATGGGGCATAACGGTAACGATATATTACGAGGAGGCGGAGGTGATGACAATCTCCGTGGCCGCTCAGGTGATGATTTATTAGTCGGTGGCGAGGGCAATGATAACTTACGTGGTGGTTTTGGTAATGACACTATGGTTGGTGGTTTAGGTGATGATCGATATGTTGTGACCATCGGTGACGATACGCTGATTGAGTTAGTCAATGAAGGTAATGATACTGTCTTTAGTCGAGGCAGTTATATCTTAGACGACAATATAGAAAACCTGATCTTAAGCGGCGGTGGCAGACAATCGGGCACGGGTAATGGTTTAAATAATGAGATCTATGGTAATGCGGGTGACAGCGAACTTAGAGGCGGTCAGGGCAATGACCAGCTGACCGGGAATAGGGGAAATGATACTTATCTTTTTGAACGTGGTGATGGCCAAGATAGTATTGATAATTATGATGTTGTTGAAGAGAGTATTGATATCTTAAGCTTCGGAGATACTATTAGCAAAGAACAGCTGTGGTTTGAGCAGGTGGGCAATGACTTACTCATTACTATTTTAAACAATGATGACCAGATTACAGTTCAAGACTGGTATAGCAGTGAGCTTTATCAGCTTGATTTTATTGAGCTCAGTAGTGGTGAAATATTAGCTAATCAACAACTTGAGACGTTGGTACAAGCGATGGCCTTGGTCGGGGAAGACGCTGTAGAAGACATTGAATTATCTGGTCAAATTCAAGGCGATTTAGTGTCGCTGCTTGCTACAAGTTGGCAATAAAGCTAAACCGAGAGACATCATTGCCATAACTTGGTGACAATGATGTCTCTGTTATTACGGACGCTGTTGGAATAAAAGCAGGCTAAGCTGACTGGATAGAATATTTTTTATTCTGATTACATCCTTATATACAGGAGACTATTAGACTACGATGACAAATTGAGTTCAGAGTAAACTTGCAATTAGTGGGCGTTCTAAAGCAGAATAGAAGCCATAATAATTATAAGTAGAAGAGGGCGTAATAATGAAAGTAAGATCAATTACTAAAAATAAAGGTAAACCGGTTATTGGTTTGGCGCCTACGGATTCACTAGATTCGGCTGTTTCATTAATGATGGAGCATCATATAGGTTCATTGGTTATTACTGACAATAGTAAGTTGGTTGGTATTTTATCTGAGCGTGATCTATTGAGTGTTCTGCATCAAAAGCATGCAATGTGGACACCACTCACCACAGCAGATGCTATGACGCCTGATCCGATTGTATGTCACCCTGACAATACTTTGGAGGAGGTGATGAGCATGATGGTTGAAAATAATATTCGCCATTTGCCCGTTGTTTTTGAAGATAAATTGGAAGGCATGTTATCAATCACGGATATTGTTGAAGAGTTACTCAAAAAAGCCAAGTTTGAAAATAAATTATTGAAAAATTATATTCAAAACTGGCCTGATGTTGAGGAAGGCGGAGATCATCAGCCCTTATAATCCTTAAAAATGCAATAAAAAAGGCGGTCATTGACCGCCTTTTTTATTGCATTTTATTCGTTAAGCTTATGCGTTACTTTCTATAGGAAAGGTCTCTGAGCGTAATATTTGCAAACTGTTTTCATCAGCAAAGTCGGTTAAAAAGTCGAATAGCATTTCATCTTCGTCTTCTAGTGAAGCATCAATTACTACACATTTAATGCCTTCCATCGATGCGAGTTTCACATTGGGATGAAAGATGATGCGACGACCAGGGCCATAGCTAGCTACTGCGCCACAAAGACGTTCAGCCCAATCACTAGGACGAAATGTACCGCCTTGCTGTGTGATCCCTTGAATAATGACTTTTCCCGTTGCTGCCATAGCGGACATTCTCATCTACAAATTATTAGTTTAATCATCTATTTTACTGCAAATATGTCGATTCGCGTAATAATATGAAAAATAAAGCTTATTTAGTGTTTAAAAGTAAGCTGGTTTTCGCTTTTTGCATGCTTGCTGAAATCAGGCTATAGTCAATCCTAAATTATTCACCAGCAGACATTAGGTAAACAAAAATAATGGAAAAAAATAAAATGAGTTTAACCTTAAAAGTCGTGATTGGTATGGGACTTGGCATTGTCATAGGTTTATTTTTCAACCTATCAGGACTTAATGCCGACGGTAGTTTTATTAATACTTATATCGTTGATGGCTTGTTTCATGTCATCGGTAAGCTGTTTATTAATGCCTTGAAAATGCTGGTGGTTCCCTTAGTCTTTTTCTCGTTGATTTGTGGTGTTTGTGGCATTGGTAACCTGAATACCTTAGGCCGCGTGGGCACAAAATCATTTGCTTTGTATATGCTAACAACGGCTATTGCGATTACGGTTGCAATGACGGTAGCGGTATCGACGGGCATTGGTGAGGGCATGAATCTAGCAGGAACAGCCAGTTTTACGGCTAAGGAAGCACCGCCTTTAACCGAGGTGTTTATCAGTATTGTGCCTTCAAACCCCGTTAAAGCAATGGCTAATGGTGATATGTTGCCAATAATTTTCTTTGCAATCATGGTCGGCATTAGTATGTTGATGGTGGGGCGTAAAGCACAGGGTTTTATTGAAGGGGCTGAAATTGCCAATGAGGTCATGATGAAAATGGTCAATATCATTATGGCAGCAGCACCCTATGCGGTATTTGTATTGATTGCTAAATCTATGGCCAATTTAGGCACCGAATTATTAGGCCAATTAGTGGGTTATGTGCTTGTTTTAGTAGGCGCTTTGTTTTTACATTTATTTGTCACCCTAATGTTAGTGCTGAAGTTTTTCTCAGGTTTAAGTCCAAGGGTGTTTCTTAGCAAGATTAGAAATGCGCAAGTATTTGCCTTTAGTACAGCAAGCTCCAATGCCACTATTCCCGTTACCTTACGCGCGGTAACAGAACGCATGGGGGTGAATAATTCGGTTGCTTCATTTACGGTTCCTTTTGGGGCGACAATCAATATGGATGGTACGGCGATCATGCAAGGTGTCGCTACGGTATTTATTGCCAATATCTACAGTGCTGATTTAGGTACAGCAGAATATCTAACCGTGATTTTAATGTCGGTATTAGCCTCAGTTGGTACAGCGGGTGTGCCGGGTGTCGGTCTGATTATGTTATCGATGGTCTTTGCCCAAGTCGGTCTACCTGTTGAAGGCATCGGTCTAATTTTGGGTGTGGATCGTTTGATGGATATGATTAGAACAGCGGTAAATGTATCTGGTGATGCGGTGGTCTCGACGATTGTGGCTAAGAGTGAAGGCAAGTTTGATTTGGCAGTTTATAATGATGTCGATGCCGGACTTGTGAGCAATGATGATCTACACGTCGATCCACAGGTTGAACAAGCGTTGGCTGAAGCGATTCAAAATAAGCATAATCAATCTTAAAAAGGTTAAAGTAATTAAAGCACTACAGGCTATTTATAGACTGCAATAAACCCCGTATAATTGGCCGATTACATTTTTTGAATGAAGAGCAATCTCGTGGCTGATTACAAACATACCTTAAACTTGCCTGCAACAAAGTTCCCAATGAAGGCTGGCTTGCCTAACCGTGAACCGTTGATTTTAAAGCGCTGGCAGGAAAATAATCTGTATCAGAAGATGCGGGACAATGCTCAAGGTCGACCAAAATTTATATTACATGATGGTCCTCCCTATGCCAATGGTAATATCCATATTGGCCACGCAGTTAACAAAATTCTTAAAGATATTATTCTTAAATCAAAAACATTAAGTGGTTTTGACACCCCTTATGTGCCAGGTTGGGACTGTCATGGTCTGCCAATTGAACTCAATGTTGAGAAGAAAATTGGTAAACCGGGCAATAAAGTAACCGCAGCAGAATTTAGAGCAGCATGTCGTGTTTATGCTCAAAAACAAGTTGATGGTCAACGAGAAGATTTTAAACGTTTAGGTGTATTGGCTGACTGGGATAATCCTTATCTGACTATGGACTTCAGCTTTGAAGCAGACATTATTCGCACATTGAATGAGATCGTGAAACAAGGTCATTTGCACAAAGGTGTGAAGCCTGTTCATTGGTGTGTTGATTGTGGCAGTGCTTTGGCTGAAGCTGAAGTGGAATATGAAGATAAAAAATCACCAGCTATTGATGTACGTTTTAGCGTCGTTGATAACGCTGCATTTGATGCGGCAACCAAGTCAACGGGTTCGGGCAAAATCAGTGTACCTATCTGGACCACAACACCATGGACATTACCTGCTAACCAAGCGGTATCATTAAACCCAGCCTATGATTATGTAGTTGTACAAACAGCTGACGAACGTTTGTTATTAGCTGAAGCTTTGTATGAATCAGCCTTAGAACGTTATGGCATGTCAGGTGAAATAATCGCTCGCATCAAAGGTGAAGATGTTGAAGGTTTATTATTACAACATCCATTCTACGATAAACAGGTGCCGATCATCTTAGGTGACCATGTGACTGCTGAAGCGGGTACAGGTGCAGTTCATACCGCGCCAGGCCATGGTCAAGACGATTTCACGGTGGGTTTGAAATATGATTTAGAAGTTTATAATCCAGTAGGTTCAAATGGTGTGTTTTTGCCTGATACTGAGATCTTTGCCGGTCAGTCTGTATTTAAAGCTAACCCAGCTGTTATTGAATTATTGATTGAAAAAGGCGCCTTGTTAAAACATATTGATATTCAACATAGCTATCCACATTGCTGGCGTCATAAGAGCCCAATCATTTTCCGTGCAACACCACAATGGTTTGTCAGCATGGATCAAAATGGTTTACGTGATGCGGCAATGCAAGCCATTACTGAAACAAATTGGATGCCAGAATGGGGTCAAAAACGTATCGAAGGTATGGTTGAAGGTCGCCCTGATTGGTGTGTATCTCGTCAACGTACTTGGGGTGTACCGATTCCTTTATTTGTTCATAAAGAAACGGGTGAGTTGCATCCTAATACCCAGACATTGATGGAGCAAGTTGCTGCGAAAGTGGAGCAGGATGGAATTGATGCGTGGTTTGAATCAGACTCAACAGACTGGTTAGGTGATGATGCCGCTGATTACGATAAAGTATCTGATACCTTAGATGTATGGTTTGACTCAGGTGTTTCACATGCCTGTGTATTAGCACGTCGTGACTATCTACACCGTCCTGCTGATTTGTATTTAGAAGGTAGTGATCAACATCGTGGCTGGTTCCAATCTTCATTAATTACATCGATTGCCTCAACCGGTGAAGCACCATACAAATCAGTATTAACACATGGTTTTGTGGTTGATGCAGATGGCAAGAAAATGTCGAAATCAGTCGGTAATGTGGTTGCACCGCAAAAAGTGGTTAATAACCTAGGTGCTGATATTATTCGTCTCTGGGCTGCTTCTTCAGATTACAGTGCTGAAATGAGTGTGTCGGATGAAATCTTAAAACGTACTGCTGATTCATACCGTCGTATTCGTAATACATCACGTTATTTATTATCTAACTTGTCAGATTTCAACCCAGTAACAGATATTGTCGCGATGGATGAATTATTGCCACTCGATCGTTGGGCTGTGGATCGTGCTTACCAATGTCAGCAAGATATTTTAGAAGCCTACGAAACATATAATTTCCATGTGATTTACCAGAAAATACATAATTTCTGTGCACAGGAAATGGGTAGTTTGTATTTAGATATTACTAAAGATCGTCAATACACCATGCAAGGCGATAGTGCTGGCCGTCGTTCAAGTCAAACGGCGATGTATCATATTATCGAAGCATTAACTCGTTGGATGGCACCTATCTTAAGCTTCACGGCTGATGAGTTATGGGAATACCTACCGGGCGAACATAATGAATCTGTCCTGCTTAATGCTTGGTATGAAGGTCTTGCACCTTTAGCTGATGACTCACAATTTGATCTTGCATTCTGGGAACAGGTATTTACTGTTCGTGATGCGGTGTCTAAAGAATTAGAAACATTACGTGCTGACGGTAAGATTAAAGGCGGTTTAACGGCTGAAGTTTCTTTATTTGCCGAGCCTGAATTATTTACTACATTAAATGCATTAGGTGATGAGCTGAAATTTGTATTGATTACCTCTGGTGCTAGTTTATTAGCTGCAAGTGACAAACCTAACGACGCCATTGAAAGTTCAGTATCTGGCTTATCTCTTGTGTTAACACCGTCGGAGCATGAGCGCTGTGATCGTTGTTGGCATCAAACTGAAGCTGTGGGCAAAGATGAAACTCATCCTGAGCTATGTGATCGTTGTATTGATAATGTGGATGGTGAAGGCGAACAGCGCCTTTACGTCTAATAAGGTCAAGCAAATTATATGCTGAAATATTTATGGTTATCTAGCTTGGTCATTGTCTTAGACCAAGCTTCAAAATGGCTGATGGTGTCATGGTTATCACTTTATGAAACGGTGGCTGTGTTTCCTTATTTCAATTTAACCATGGCACATAATAAAGGTGCGGCATTTAGCTTTTTGGCTGATGCTGGTGGTTGGCAACGTGGCTTCTTTATTGGCCTGACAACGGTGATTAGCATTGCTTTATTGATTTGGCTTAAAAAGCTCAGTACACAAGCCAAATTGGAAGCCATTGCGATCAGTATGATCTTAGGCGGTGCGGTTGGTAATGTCATTGACCGAATTTATTATGGTTATGTGATCGACTTTTTAGATGTGTATGCCGGCAGTTACCATTGGCCTGCGTTTAATATTGCAGATTCGGCAATTGTTGTTGGTGCCGCACTATTAATTATTGATAGCTTTAGAGCTGAACCGAAGTCTAATCAGGAGTCAGTATGAGCTTTTGCGATCTAGCCTTAGAGTGTGTGACCAAGCTACAGCCTTATGTACCGGGTAAACCAATTGAAGAATTGGAACGTGAGTTAGGCATTAGCAATATTGTGAAACTGGCATCAAATGAAAACCCACTTGGACCTTCAGATAAAGTATTAGCTGCGCTTGCGCAAGCGAGTAAAGAAGTCACTCGTTATCCTGATGGCAATGGTTTTACCTTAAAAGCAGCTATAGCAGAGAAATATCAGCTTAATAGTGAACAAATTACGCTTGGTAATGGTTCCAATGATGTACTGGAGCTCATTGCGCGTGCATTTGTATCGCCTGATGAAGAGATCCTGTTTTCCCAATATGCCTTTGCTGTGTATCCCATTGTGACTCAAGCGATTGGTGCTAAAGCGCTGATTGCGCCTGCCCGTGACTTTGGTCACGACTTGCAAGCAATGAGCACCTTGATTAGTGAAAAAACAAAAGTCATTTTTATTGCCAACCCCAACAATCCAACAGGAAGCTATCTTCCTGTCAGTGAATTAGCAGCCTTTATTGCTCAAGTTCCACCCTCGACTTTAGTGGTGTTGGATGAAGCCTATGTTGAATATGGCGAGCAAGATGTGGATAGCATTAGCTTGTTAGCCCACTATGCAAACTTGATTATCACTCGCACTTTTTCTAAAGCTTATGGTTTGGCCGGTTTGAGAGTAGGGTATGCCTTATCTCACCCTGAAGTGGCCGATTTATTAAATCGAATTCGTCAGCCCTTTAATGTTAATAGTTTAGCCTTGGCTGCGGCCACGGTTGCTTTAAATGATGATGACTATATCGCTAAAACTAAACAATGCAATGATAAAGGAATGACGCAATTAATTGCAGGCTTTGATGCCTTAGCTTTATCTTATATTCCATCAAAAGGTAATTTTATTACTGTCGATGTGAAACGTAATGGTGAACAGGTGTTCGCTGATTTATTAGACCTAGGCGTGATCGTGCGACCTGTTGCTAATTATGGCCTGCCCAAACATATTCGTGTCAGCATTGGTTTAGAACATGAAAATCAACGCCTTTTAGACGCATTGGGGCAAATAGTATGATTAATCGTCTAGCCGTTATTGGTGTTGGTCTAATCGGTGGTTCACTGTCTTTGGCATTGAAAGAAGCCGGCTGGGTCGGTGAAGTAGTTGGTTATTCACGTACGGAAAGTGTGCGTCAGGAAGCATTGGACTTAGGTGTGATTGATATTGCGGCAGACAGTGTTGCTGATGCGGTTAAAGATGCCGATATAATCTTCCTTGCGGTACCAATGGCGGCGATGGCAACGGTATTATCCGAGCTAGTAGACCATGTGAAAGAGGATGCCATTATTACCGATGGTGGCAGTGCTAAAGGTCAATTAGTTGATATTGCACGAGATGTATTAGGCCAACAATTCAGCCAGTTTGTTGCTGGTCACCCTATTGCCGGTACTGAAAAAAGTGGTCCATCTGCCGCGTTTGCAACACTGTATCAAGACCATCGTGTGGTATTAACCCCAGTAGCAGAAACAAATGGCGAAGCCTTAGCCACGGTACGTCTTATGTGGCAAAAAACCGGTGCTGAAGTATTTGATATGGATGTGAAACATCATGATGTGGTATTAGCAGCAACCAGTCATTTACCGCATATATTGGCCTTTAATTTGGTTGGCATGTTAGCTGAACGTGACGACTGTGATGAGGTATTACGTTATGCCGCGGGTGGCTTTAGAGATTTTTCACGGATTGCATCGAGTGACGCAGTGATGTGGCGAGATATTTCTCTTAGTAATAGTGAAGCCATATTAGGATTGATTGAGCAATATCAACAAGGCCTATCAGTACTTGAGCAAGCGATTAAAAACCAAGATGGTGATACATTAAAAACAGTATTTGAACGGGCGAAACAGGCACGTGATACACGATTTAAAGATTAACACCTCTACACCCGTCGTCTTTTTCATCATGGCTGCGTTAAAAATAATATCAAAATGCTCATTTACTTACTGTAAACTGCGCTTTTTCAATTGTTTTTATCTTGCCCTGATAAAAAATACTAGAGTGTAAAGGCGTTAATTAAGATTTATGAAAGTGGAGTTGAATAGCAGTGAGTAGCGAACAGAAAAAGAACTATATCGTACAACCTGGTGGCAAATTACAAGGCACGATACGTGTGCCTGGAGATAAATCAATCTCACATCGTTCGATTATGTTGGGTTCTTTAGCCGAAGGTGTCACTGAAGTCACTGGCTTTTTAGAAGGTGACGATGCTTTAGCAACATTAGCCTCATTTCGTGCTATGGGTGTGCAGATTGATGGACCAAAAGATGGCAACGTCACCGTTCATGGTGTCGGCATGCATGGTTTAAAAGCACCTGAACAAGATGTTTATTTAGGTAACTCTGGTACATCGATTCGATTATTAAGTGGTTTACTTGCTGGACAAAACTTTGCTAGCACACTGACTGGTGATAAATCGCTATCAGGTCGGCCAATGCGTCGTGTAACTGATCCCTTAGCATTAATGGGGGCCGTGATTAATAGTAATGAAGGCAAACCACCACTTACTGTTAAAGCGGGTCATAAATTATCTGGCATCACGTATACATTACCAATGGCAAGTGCTCAGGTGAAATCATGTATTTTACTTGCAGGAATGTATGCTGAAGGTGTAACAACAGTGACTGAACCAGCACCAACACGTGATCATACTGAACGTATGTTGACGGGCATGGGGTATCAAGTCGATGTTCAAGGTGATACCGTATCGCTACAAGGCGGAGGCAAATTAACCGCTACCAATATTGATGTGCCAGCCGATATTTCATCGGCGACTTTCTTTATGGTCGGTGCCGCTATTTCAGAAGGTTCTGATCTTACCCTGACTCATGTGGGCATCAACCCAACACGTGTGGGTGTGATCAATATCTTACGTTTAATGGGTGCCGATATTACATTATCAAACGAAGGGCTAACTGGTGGTGAACCTGTTGCTGATATTCGTATTAAATATGCACCATTAAAAGGGATTCAGATCCCTGAAGATCAAGTACCTTTAGCAATTGATGAATTCCCTGCTTTATTTGTTGCAGCAGCGTGTGCTGATGGTCAAACCGTATTAACGGGTGCCGAAGAGTTAAGAGTTAAAGAAAGTGATCGTATTCAAGCGATGGCTGATGGTTTGCAAATTTTGGGAATCGATGCCCAATCAACAACAGACGGCATCATTATTAATGGTGGTGTGATTGGTAGTGGTGAAGTAGAAAGCCATGATGATCACCGTATTGCCATGTCATTTGCTATTGCGGGTCTGCAAGCCGGCGGAACAATTATCGTTAAAGATTGTGCCAATGTAGCTACCTCATTCCCTAACTTTGTCAGCTTAGTAAATGAAGCTGGTTTAGAATTGGAACAAGTGGATGACTAATATTCCCGTATTAACCATTGATGGCCCAAGTGGTTCTGGTAAGGGCACGATTGCACAATTAATGGCGAAAAAATTAGGTTGGCACTATTTAGATAGTGGTGCCATCTATAGAGTATTAGCTCAAGCGGCGATTAAACATGGCGTTGATTTAGCGGATGAACAAAAATTAGCCGAGATGGCAGAAGAGTTGGATCTGGTTTTTTCCTTAGAAAATGATGATTTAATTGTGCTGCTTGAAGGTGAAGATGTCAGCCTGCTTATACGTAGTGAACAAGCTGGAAATGCTGCCTCTAAGGTCGCAGCTTTGCCTTTAGTTCGTGCTGCATTACTAAATCGCCAACATAATTTTTGCCAGTTACCAGGATTGGTGACCGATGGTCGAGACATGGGAACCGTTGTGTTTCCTGATGCTCCGTACAAGGTGTATCTAACAGCAAGTGCACGAGTACGTGCAGAAAGACGATATAAGCAGTTGAAAGAGAAAGGAATTGAGAGTAACATTTCCGCTCTTGAAGCTGAGATTTCTGAACGAGATGATAGAGACAGCCAACGTGACGTAGCACCTTTACGGCCTGCTACTGATGCTGTGCAGCTAGATTCTACTAGTATGGGAATTGATGCAGTATTTGAACATGTGAGTACATTGTGTGCTGATATGTAACTAGAATACCTATGAACGAGTCGTCTTTTCCGCCATGTCGGCGTTAAAAATAGTCTCAAAATGCTCATTTACATTAGTAAACTGTGCTTTTTCGACTATTCTTGCCTTGACCTGACGAAAAATACTTAACGTACAAAGGTCTTCACTTAAGTGCTTATCATTAGAATATAACGATAAGTTTTTTTAACTTCCTGCATTTGCAGGTATTTTTGAGCGGTTTTGTTAGTTTTTAGTCAAAACCAAGGATAAATAATAATGAGCGAAAGCTTTGCGGATCTCTTTGAAGAGAGTTTAAGTTTAACACCTATGCAA
>ENA-OSET01002060-OSET01002060.1-sediment-metagenome-genome-assembly--contig:-NODE-2060-length-19918-cov-2.412479_pt1 | contig 19918 bp, 19 predicted proteins | sample MGYA00237882_ERZ534229 | MGnify/ENA primary metagenome ERZ534229 (study PRJEB26408, sample SAMN06266212) | sediment metagenome | isolation source: Hudson Canyon methane seep mesocosm | place... | reverse complement strand
CTACAGGGGCGACGAACCAGGCCTTTGGAAGGGATCACCACCGCTATGTTCATGGTCTGAGAACTCAAGAAGCCATCATCCTACGTAAGCTGTTAACAAAAATGAATAAGTCATTAAAAGACATGGCACGAGTGATCTAATGTTACTTGCTTTATACAAAAATATTATAGGTAACCCCCAACGGTTATAGCCGTTCCAACCGTGTTGTGAGATTTAACAATCCCACCATTCAGAACTCCAGTGCTGCTCGCAGTAGCCGAGCTCAATTTATCATTTTGAATTCTTAATTCCAAAAAATTCCTGTCATTTATATGGTATCTAACACCACCCAGCATTTGGAAGATCTGACCGCTTGCGCTGGCCGTATCCGTTGTGTGATTTATATTCTCATCATAGTTTGAGGTCGCTCGATAAAATCCAGCGCCTACACCAACGTAACTGGAAAGGCCTTGAATATTACTCAAGTTAAAGCGGTATATTATCTTGGGCGTAATAGATTCAGTTTTAAAGAATAGTCGGGACACCTGACTAGGTCCATATAACCAGGTATTGGTGGTATTTGTTGTTTTATACAGCTTAGATGTTTGCTGTTGGTATTCGACTTCCAGACTAACCCAGTCACTGAAGTCGTAACCTATTGCCACATTACCTCCAACCCCCCCGTATAAGTAGCCCGTAGAGTGACTTGCAACTGCGTTGTAACCGTCTTGTGTGAAGTCACTAAGTTGATTTATACCCACTGAGATATAAACGGAGCCTTCTTCAGAAAAGGCAGCTTGTGAGGTCAATAAGAGCGATGCCAATATAATTGTTCGATATTGATTCATAAAAAATTATCCTTAATTTAATATAAAATTAGTTGTAAGTTAATCGACATATCCTAAACACAGCCTACAATAAAAATACTAGGAATTGTTCTGACATTTAACCTTGGTGACAAAGGTAGACAGGACCCGAATCTTAATTGAAATCCCATACCATGTTTTACTTTAAGCACCGATTTGATCAAGATTGCGGGGGGCTATAGAAATCACTGCTAAACCGGCCCTTTCTAGAGACCCGATTTAGCCTCCAATAAGTTGGGTTTTTTGTTGGCTATTCCAACGCATGGCATTTGATCACCAGATTGTGCGCCAGACATCTCGTCAAAGCACTAAAGAGGTTAAGCATTATGGCCAATCACGTAATTTTACACATCCCACACTCTTCAACTTTTATACCAGACGCTTGCCAATTTGAGCTATCACAATCTGAGCTAAGCCAAGAGATAGAAAAGCTAACAGACCATCAAACAGACACGCTATTTAGTTGCAAAGGAGCTGCCAAATTAGTGTTCCCAGTTAATAGATGGGTGGCTCTCACCGGCTTTACTATACCTAAAAGCAGCTTAGGCGCTGCCAAAGCGTGGTGAATAGAACCAGATCAAGGGAGTTGCTTGGAGTGGATTTAGTCTGATAGACCGAGCTTAAACGTGACCTTAGTATAGTCATAGAAACTTAATGATGACGTCGAATATTCATAGCCAATACTAACTGTTAGTGGCTTATTTAAAATCTTTGGTGTCCCCTGCAGTGGCATTGTGAAAGACAACCCTCTAGAAACATCTTGCCTATATTGGTTGAAGATAATGTCTTTGTTACGGTATCCCTTTAACCCCAGACTAGCACTAGCTTTAAGGTCATAGCCAAATATTCTGAAGTTGGTTTCTAGTGATGACTCTGCACCTTTGTATGCATTGATACCCGTATTAGGCTCATAGAAATTCACAGTCATAGAGGGTGTTAATCTCCTACCACTATTGAGATGATGGCTCTGAGATATAGTTAAAGATGTGAGGCTATAACCGGCTCTAACTGAATCGTCAGCTTGGTATTTGGTATAGCTTCCGTGCATGGTCACAGGAGTATCGGAGAACACGTCAGGAGTGATATTCAAACTAGCAATGCCTTTGTAGCCATCATTACTCTTATCAACCCTAACAAGCTCTACCGATGTCTTAACATGAGTTGTATCGTTACCCCATAGGGAAGATAGACTAAGTCCATAATTCGTACCATCTAACTCTACACCTTTCTCATAATCTGTCTGAGCTACATAAGCATTGTAGTTGACCAGCCTAGAAACTTTTCCTTTAACCCCTATGGTATATACAGCGTAAGACTGCTGGCCTGAGTTCTCTCCAGGATCATAGGACATTGGAACATTTCCAAACAGAACCACCTCTTGCTTAACAGGAAGGTTCTTGGGATTGCTGTCTACACCACCATTGACTGAATAGTATGGCGTAAACAAAGCCTTCTTGGCAGTTGCAATTACTTGGTTGACGTTAGTCTCTACGGCGGGAGGTAATTGGGAGTTGTTAGATACGTCAATCAAAGTACTAATCCCTTTGCTTACATCTCCAGAAGATAGGTAAGCCATACCCAGTTCAAGTTTGATTCTTGGCGCATCAGTTATTTCAGTAAGGTGGCTCAGTTTTGTAGCCGCTTCTATTGGCTTGCCTTCTGACATATTGAGGAGGCTAGATTTAAAGTCCTTCTCCACCTCTGCGTTCATTAGTACTGAGCTAGCAAGCGCTGTGTTAGTGGTTAAACATATAATTAGCCAAAATACGGTTTGAAAATACATTATTGCTTTGCACCAAAGCTCCCTCTGTAATCCCCTGAGTGTGAAGAACGGTAAATCGTCCCAGCAAGCTCCTCGCCATTAGGTCCGTAAAAATACCCCTGCACATGTCCATATTTTTGCCAACTATTAATATTTTCCTTAGTAAAGGCTACATTTCCACTTATGCTGGCATCAGAAGCTATGGAAATAGTGCCTGCGTAATCAAACCAATAACGTGACGTTCCATTCTTATCGATCGTGTTGGTGGCCGCCATAGTTCCTGTGCCCGCACCAAAGTCGACTACAACTTGTAAGTCAGATGTATAATAACCCTGTAGAGAAGTTTCACTTGCATATGCTGTAGCAGAGGCATAGCCATTAAACGTATATGAACCTGTTGCCGGCAATGCTGAGGATGAGGTTTCAGAGTTACCCGCGGAAAAAGAAGCCATTGTTTCTGCAGAAGAATTAAGTATTTTGGCCCAAGCTTGCTCATTACCTTGAAATTTTATTGTTGTTTCTGTGAAAGGTACTATAAATACCAATTCAATTGAAGGAATACGGCTGACGATTTCTCGGATTTTGAGAAGACAATCATGTTCTTTACCGTTGTAGTGATATGCGTTGACAGTTATCAAAATTATTGGCGAAATTTGTCCCAACCTATCGTTAATGCCCTTAATTCCAAAGTCCGGAGAGCAGGAAGACCAAATTGCTCCAAGACTCGCAGTTGCCAGCATCCCGATAACGGCTTCCGGACAATTTGGCATAACTGCTGCGACACGATCATTTTTTGAAACTCCAAGGGACTTCAATCCGGAGGCGCATTGTGCCACTGCATTCCGTAGTTTTTCGTAACTAAGGGAGCTTGTTGATCCATTTTCACCAATAAAACAGAGTGCTTCATTTTCATCATTACCCTGTGCCAACAAATTTTCTGTAAAATTCAACCTTGCCCCCTCAAACCATCCGGAAGGTTCAGTACCAATTTTTTCACTAAATTTGGATTTGCTCATAACTTTGCTCCACGCCACAGAAGAGCGGACATCACAATCACGCCATACTTCTTCCCAGAATAGTTCCGGATAATCGATTGACCACTGGTGTAAAGTCGAATATTCGCAATCCGAAAGCTCGTACCGTTCCTGTACTTTTTTGCTGAAGCGTGTAAGCAGAGTTTTTTCCTGTTCTTCAGGACTTGGCTGCCAGAGAGCTGTGGGCATATTTCTCAGTTTGTTATTTAAATTTCAGATCAATAAGTTTTGCAGTTATGGTTCCGTCCCAATCTTCCGGAATAATTTCATCGATAGGGAAGCCAAACTCTTTTGACTGTCCGGGCTCCAAAGGTAAAGAATCACTGAAAGAATAATTATTTACCGGGAAAAATTTATGAACCTTGGAAGATTTTCCATCTTCGCCTATGAAATTAACATTCATAGTTGCAATCTTAATCGTGTGTTCTCCATTATTTTGAATTACACCAAAAATTGCTGTTCCCAACTTGCCTTTTGAAGTTCCAGCGCCTACCCTTACATTCTGAAGTTCTACTTTAGCCAGTTCAGTGCGCAATTCTTCAAGCTTAATTTGCTGAAAATACAAGGTGAGCATTGACAGAACAATTACAATAATTACTAGAAAAAACAGTCGTTTGTGCTGCCTGAAAAACATTGACAAATTATCCTGATAAATATTTCTACTGGGAAGATGTGACTCTTACTATAGAGAAAATATCTGGACAATGTCCAACTTTTTGAGCTTCTTTGAAAAATATTAAAGAAGGATCAAGGTTGATTTATTCAATCATCTTGTACTTATTTTCTATTTTAAATTGATTTAATTGATTTTTTTTAAAAAAAGTATTGTAGAAGACACTTCCCATAGTTATAGTATGGTCTCAGTATTATTACAGTCTTCGCTAATCCGAGCTTCAGGAAAAGGTAAAAGAAGTCTTTGGAGGAGAGTCAGTCAGAAAAATTTATAAACAAATAATTTTAATAAATCTCTATCATTAATATATTAGACAAATCGGAGGAGCGAATGGTAAAAGTCGATATAGTACGGGCTATCCAGCTGGGAACTGACTTACAGTTTGGTGAGGCTGAAAAAGTGGTCAACGATATGTTGGAAATGATCAAAGAAAAATTAGAGAAAGGTGAGGATGTACTCATCACAGGTTTAGGAAAGTTTGAGTTGCGTAACAAAAAATCTCGACCTGGACGTGATCCAAAATCAAAAAGGGATTATGAGATTTCTGCACGAAGGGTTGTGACATTTCATCCCTCTAAAGTCTGGCGTGACGAATTGAACAATAACAATTAAATCATTGCCCTCCATGCAATTTCAGGCAATCTGCTTTGATTTAGACGGCACATTGCTAGATAGCTTAGCCGACTTAGCACACTGTACAAATACAATACTTTCAAAAAGAGGATTCCCAGAACACCCCGTTGATGCATTTCGCTATTTTGTAGGAGATGGAGCGAAAATGCTTATTACCCGTGCCCTTCCTGAAGAAGTCCGTAAAGAACCTCTCATAGAAAAATGCAGACAGGATTTTGAGACAGCATACCGTGAGTGCTGGGATGAACATACTCAGCCTTATGATGACATTCCTGTATTGTTGGATGAATTGGAATCCCGCAAACTCAAGCTGACAGTTTTGTCTAACAAACCTCACAAATTTACATTGCTTGCAGTCAAGCATCTTTTGCCAAATTGGGAATTTGAATTGGTTTTAGGCCAACGGGAAGGCATTCCACGCAAGCCAGATCCTGCTGGAATGATTGATATTTGCGAGCAGTTGAAAATTCCAGCGAAGTCTTTTCTTTATTTGGGAGACACCGCAACCGATATGAAAACAGCCACGAGTGCCGGATGTTTTCCGGTGGGCGTGCTTTGGGGATTTCGACCGGAAAAAGAACTGAGAGAAAACGGTGCTCAAGCAATCATAAACGCACCTTTGGAATTACTTGATTTACTTGACTAAAACCTGTTACTTCAAAACTTCCTTAATCGTTTCCACCACAAACTGCGTTACCATTTTCTTCCGGAAGCCCAAAGTCATATCCGTATTGTCCATCGGTTTTGCCAGTTTTGTCGCTACTTGAGCCGCATTTTCAATCCGTGTCAGGTTCCCTTTCGCAGTGAGTGAGCTACCCACCAAAAGTTTTTCCGCCTCAAACGCCCGCAGTGGACACGAAGCCACACCACCCAAAACAATCCGGGCTTCCATACAATTTCCGGATGTGTCCAAACGCAATGCTACTGCCACACCAAGCACCGGAAAATCAATTGCATCCCGCCGACTTAATTTGCGGTAATTCATTTTCCATCCTTCATGAAACGGTAGGCGAATGGATACCAGCAATTCATCAGGAGTCTTGTTGAGAAAATCCATTCCGTCATTTTTGTAAAATCCTCCTGCCGGAACAATGCGTTTACCGTCAGGATTCATCAAATGAAATTCCGCATCCAAGGCGACCATCACCGGAGCGCAATCAGAGGACGAAACCGCCAAACATTTTGGACTGCTGCGAGCCACCCAGCAAATAGCATCGTTTTGCATCGGACTTTCCGGTTTTTTCAAACAAAATCCAAGTGCTTTGCGCCATGGAAATGTTTGGTTGTAATAATTACATCGTGTATCCAAACACAAATTTCCGCCAATGGTTCCCATATTCCGCAACTGCGGCGCAGAAACCAAAGATGCTGCTTTTGCTAATGCCGGAAAATTATTGAGGATTTCCGGATGTTCCACAACTTCACTCAAAGAAACTCCGGAACCAATCATCAATCCATTTCCGGAGTCATCCAAACTAATGCTGCGAAGTTCTGCTAATTTCCGCAAACCAATCAGTGTTTTCGGTGTGAATTGCCGCCGTTTCATATTCGGAAACAAATCTGTTCCTCCGGAAACAAACATCGCCGAGTCACCGCACTCTGCTTTCAGTGCAACAGCCTCAGCAATGCTGTTTGGAGCTTGATATTCAAATGGTGGTAAGCGCAACATAATTAATTAAGACACGAATTATTCTCTGTCAAAATGACAGAGAAACATACAAAACCGTCAACTGTCAACCGATTTCACTTTGATGGCTTCCGGAAATGTGATTTTTGGAAATTTCTTTGGGCCGACTCTTCCAATAACCCCGGACCCTCCGGGCTTTCCGGATTTTAGCTCTTTTAAACCTTGATAAATTTTTTCCGGAGTAATCGGCACTTCATCGACACGCACACCGACCGCATTGTAAATCGCATTGGCGATGGCGGGCATGATCGGCAGTAATGGCCCTTGGCCGGCTTCTTTGGCACCGTACGGCCCTTCCGGATCATGCGTTTCTACTAAAAATGTTTCGATTTCCGGCATATCGAGTGCGGTCAAACTTTTGTAATCCAACATCGACGGAGTTTTGTGCAAACCTCCGGGGTTGTCTTTTCCGGTGCGATAAATTTGTTCTTCCATCATGGCCTCACTCAAACCCATGTACGCACTGCCTTCGACTTGTCCGATGACCAATTTTTCGTTGATCGCTTGTCCGATATCGTGTGCCATCCAGAGTTTGTCCACACGATAAATTCCACTTTCCGGATCACAAGTGACTTCGGCAACACAAGCGGAATAGCTGTAATTCGGGGACGGCCCCACACCTGCGCCTTTGTATTTTCCGCCGCGACTAGGTGGTGTGTAACTGCCGACGGAACCCAGCATACCGTATTTTGTTTCTGCCCATTGCACGGCATCCACAAAGGAAACAGGTTCTCCGGAACCGTTTTTTGATAAAACAGAACTATTCCGGAGCATTAATTTTTCTGCCGGAATTTTCAAAACTTCAGATGCAGCAGACAATATTTTTTCGCGTAAAGGACGAGCCGCGTCAATGGCCGCATTTCCGGTCATCAGTGTTACACGACTGGAATAACTTCCCAAATCGACCGGAGTTAAATCTGTATCCGCTGTGACCACAATAATATTCCCAATGTCGATTCCCAGTTCCTCGGCCACAATTCCGGCCAGCACAGAATTTGATCCTTGACCGATGTCCGTGCTTCCGCAAAAAACAGTTACTCCGCCACCGCGGTCGATTTTGATTTGCACTCCGGAATGCGGCATTTTATTCCAGTAAACAGGCAGGCCCGCACCGCTCAAATAAGAACCGCATCCCAGCCCAAAACCTTTGCCCAGAGACGATCCCGTTCGCCGCTGCTGGAATCTGGAAGCCTCCGTGACTTTGCGGATGCACTCACCCAAACCGTTGGTGGTCACTGTGAGGTGGTTCACGGTTTTGCTGTTGTCCGGTATCAAATGTCGCAAGCGTAATTCTGCCGGATCCAGTTCCAAATCCTCAGCAAATTTGTCAAGCAAAACTTCCAGCGCAAAACGGGGCTGCGGCGTGCCGTGTCCTCGTTTGGGACCGCATGGAGCTTTATTGGTGAAAACCCGCATCGCTTCAAATTTGTAATTTGCAATCGGATACGTCACTGTCTGCAAAGCACCGGTGTAATAGGTACTGGCAACACCGTAACTTCCGTATGCTCCGCCATCCAGAAAATTACGAAAATGCAAAGCTGTGATTGAACCGTCTGACTTCATTCCGGCTTTGACCCACATCAATACCGGATGACGTCCACGATGTGTGTAAAAAACTTCTTCGCGGGTCAAAGTCAATTTTACCGGACGACCTGTCATCATGGCCAGTTTGCACACAACCATTTCATGTTGAAACGGATCCGTTTTTCCGCCAAATCCTCCACCAACCGGAGTCGCAATTACACGAATTTGACTGGCCGGCATTTCCAAAACTTTGGCCAAAGCACGGTGAACATAGTGCGGAGTTTGCGTGGAAGACCAAAGCGTGATCCGTCCATCGGCTCCGTGTTGAGCGACGGCAGAGTGTTGTTCCATCGGCAAATGCGTGTTGCCTTCGTAATAATAAAGTTCTTCGCGAATATGGTCTGCTTCTGCAAATCCGGTTTCGATGTCGCCAAATTCGAGAGCCACTTGTTTGTGAATATTTCCGGAATCGGCATATTCGTGAATTTGCGTTTTTGAAATTTCAGTTTCTTCCAAGGATTTTAAACCGTCTTCAATGGTCAAAACAGACGGCAAAAGCTCATATTCGACGACTATATCTTCGAGTGCAGACTCTGCTGTTTCTTCGTCAATGGCCGCCACTGCCGCCACCGGATCGCCAATCATGCGCACTTTGTCCACACACAACGATTCCTCGTCCTGACTCACCGGCAAAATCCCAAAAGGAATCGGCAAATCTTTGCCCGTCATGGCCGCCACGACTCCGGGTCGTTTCAAAGCCTGTGTCAAATCAATGCTTTTGATCCGAGCGTGCGGGTGAGGACTGCGCAACATTTTGGCAAAGAGCATTCGCGGTAAAAACATGTCATCAGCATAAACGGTCTCACCTTTGGCTTTGGCCAAACCGTCTACTTGAGCCCAAGATTTACCAATCCATGTAAGGCTCGCTTGGAAATCTTTGTTTTCATTCATAAACTATTTGATGCTTGAAAATATGAAAAAACAGTGTTTTATCTGGCCAGCAATTGTAAAAGTTGAGGATCCATATTTGCACCAAATCCCCATCCTTCTTTTTTGATTTCTGCTTTTTGCAAAATATCATCTTGAAAAACCAAATCCAGCCGATATGCCTTTTCCAGCCGAATCTCTGTGATCAATAAATTGACATAATCTTCCTGAAAATCGAGGAAGATCATTGCCGAACGATTCTCTTGTTCGCGGTAACCGGAAGGTTCTCCAATCTGTTCCAAAACTTCTTGTGCCCTCGTTGTTCCTACTTTGAGAAAATTTGGCAGTTTTTCATCGGATAATTCCACTTTTCCAATTCGAGTTTTGGAACATCCAACCAGCAACATGAAAAGTAAGATGCCGGTGATCGGCAATAAAAAGTAAAATTTCGTCATACGATTACCTTGCGCTTCTTCTTGTACCGGGATTGTTGGAAATTGCCGGAGCAAAAAATCCCCATCCACTGCCAGTTTTTTCAAGTTTCACTTCAGAAACGATTTGATGTGTAATACGAATCACCAATTCATTTCCTTCATAAGTTCCATAGAGAAAAAAGTATTCTCCCCGTTCATGATTGTAAATGAGCGTTTCTTTGCCGACCACGAAGCGATGAACCAGAGGTTCTCCCAAAGTGGTCATGATTTCTTCTCTCGTTGTCTTTCCAACTTGGATGAAAGACGGAATTCCTTCATCTGCCTGAAATTTTCCGAAAGTGCTAACCGAACAGGAAGACACTAAAAGTGTGATCCCAATACCTGTTATGATTCTGAAAAAACGCATTTTAATCTTCATAGTGACTCTACTTCGAACATTTAGGAATTTTGCCGCATCACTGCTAATTCTCCAGCAGCTTGCTCTACTGCTTCTATGATTTTTGAGTACCCGGTACAGCGACACAAAGTTCCGGACAGGGCTTCTCGAATAGTATTTGAATCCGGATTTGAATTTATTTCAAGCAGGGCTTTGGCGGTCATCAACATTGCCGGAGAACAGTAACCGCATTGCGATGCGCCTTGTTCTGCAAAAGCGGTTTGCAGTGGATGCGGAACCCCATTTTTTGCTAAACCTTCAATGGTTTGGATCTCCTGTCCCTGCACCTCAACAGGCAAAATAAGACAGGCCAAAACCGGTTCTCCGTCAATCAACACCGAACAGGCTCCGCACTCACCCAACTCACAACCGTGTTTGGTTCCGGTGAGGTACAAATCTTCACGCAAAACTTCCAGCAAAGTTTTGTGAGTCGAAGTCCAAACCTCGTGAGTTTCGCCGTTGATTTTGAGAGTTAAGAGTTGTTTCATATTAATTTTCTTTTTGTTATCAGCCACAAATTAGCGCAGATAGTCACAGATATTTTTCTATCCGTTTTTATCCGTGTTGTCTGTGGCTAACTTATTTTTCCACATGAAAGCGTTTGGCCTTCATTTCAAAACGGGGCAGAGTTCCGGAAGGCACAACTTTTATTTCCGGGCGTAAACTCAATTCGTTCTGTATTGCTTGGTCCACAGTATGTCGAGAAGTTTCTTCGTCAGCGTTTTTGCTTATTTCCAAATCAATCGTCAAATGTGCCATCTCCCATTCAGTTGAAACCGTGATCCGGAATTCTTCAACTGCCTCACATTGACGAACTAAATTTTCCACTGCGCTGGGAAAAACATTGATTCCACGCACAACCACCATGTCATCTGACCGTCCCAGAACCCCGCCTTCGAAACGAACAAAAGTGCGCCCGCATTCGCAAGACTCCGGATTAAGCCGTACAAGATCTCCGGAACGGTAACGGATTACCGGATAACCGATGCGCCCCAAATTGGTGATAACCAGTTCGCCTTGTTCTCCTGCCGGAACCGGTTCCAGAGTTTCCGGATTCAAAACCTCAACTATGAATTCACTTTCGATGGCATGTGTTCCGTTTGGTTGAATTTCGCATTCAAAACTGTGTGCCCCTACTTCTGAAGCTCCCGCGTGATCGTAACATTTTGTGTTCCAAACAGATTCAATACGGGCTTTAGTTGCCGGAATATTGGCTCCAGGTTCTCCGGCATGAATCAGAGTTTTCAATGGAATTTCACACAAATCAAATCCGGAATCCCGAGCCACTTCCGCCAAACGCAAAGCATAAGTTGGAGTACAGCACATGGCCGTCGCACCAAGTTCTTTCATCAAATGCAACCGCTGCAATGAATCCCGCCCTCCGCCAGGAATCATCAAGGCTTTAATTCCTTTTGCACCCTCGACTGCTGCCCAAAAACCAATGAATGGTCCAAAAGAAAATGGTACAAACAAACGATCATTTTCCGTCAAACCTGCTCCTGCCAAAACATAACCCCAGCAACGCCCCCACCATTCCCAACTTTCCGGGGTGTCTATAACTCGCAGGGGAGTTGCGGTGGTTCCGGATGTCTGGTGAAAACGAGAGTAAGCGGATTCCGGGAAAGTCGCATTGGTTCCAAAAGGCAAAGCATCCTCCTGGGCTTGTACTAACTCCGCTTTGGTAGTCAGCGGTAAACTCGCCAAATCACTTAAGGTTTGTATCGCTTCCGGATGAATTCCCGCGGCATCCAGCTTTCCCGTATAAAAACGGTTGCTCCCATAAATTTTTTCCAGCATGGAATACAACTTTTCGATTTGTAGTAATTCCAATGCTTCGCGGGGCATGGTTTCTACTGACTGCTCGAAAAATCGCATTAAGTGTTTCTTATCTGTTTGTTGCTCTACGGAAGTGAAAACAATTACAAAAAAAATTACCGTCCACCGACAAGAATTGAGTCAATTTTCAAAGTGGGCTGACCAACAGTTGTCGGAACCCAGCCACTGGCCGCTCCGCACATTCCTGCCGCCAAATCCAGATCATCGGCAATCATCGAAATTTGCGACAGGACATCGAACCCCTTGCCGATCAGCGTTGCTCCGCGCACTGGTTCAGCGATTTTGCCATTGCGGATAGCATAACCTTCCTGCACTGCAAAATTGAATTCACCAGTCCCCGGATTGACAGATCCGCCACCCATTTTTTTTGCATACAGGCCAAATTTAATGGAACGCAGCATTTCTTCAATCTCGTGCGGTCCGGGAGCAATAAAGGTGTTGCGCATACGGGAAACCGGAGCAAATTTGTACGATTCGCGTCGTGCAGAACCGGTACGGGAAATACCGACTTGACCTGCACCGATACGGTCACTGAGGTAATTATTGAGTATTCCGTTTTCGATTAGTACGGTTTTTTGCGTCGGCGTACCTTCGTCGTCCACATTACACGAACCCCATTTGTTTGCAATAGTTCCATCGTCTATTGCAGTAAGAATCGACTGGCCGACACGCTTTCCTATTTTTTCGCAAAAAGGAGATGCGTTTTTTCGGATCGCTTCTGTTTCCAATGGGTGACCGCAAGCCTCGTGGAAAATAACACCGCCGAATCCATTACCCAAAATCACAGGCATTTTTCCTCCATCGATGTATCCTGCAGCGGCCATACGCAACGCAGATTGTGCCGCATTTTCTGCAAGTTCCTCCAAATTCATATCCTGAAAAAATTCATAACCACCCAAAACTCCTGGACTTTCAGCTGCAGTTTGGGGTCCATCGCCTTTTTCTGCAACTGCAGAAAGACGCATCCTGGAATAATTTCGTGAGTCCTCGGCCCATAAACCCTCGCTGTTGGCTATAAGTACCGAGCGTTTTTTTTCAGACATGTTGACCGTGACCTGTTGAATATCGTCACCGTGATTACGGGTTTTGTTATCCAGTTCCCTTAGCAGTTCAACGCGCTCAGACTTGCTCACCGTTTCTGGATTTACGGCTATATGATGAATGTCTTCGATGGACTGAGGCTGAAGTGATTGCATATCTCCGGACTGCCCTTCTTTCTGGGATTGCCCTAAATTGCCGGTGAGTTTCAGCAAATTGGCTTCGTCAGGATCACTGCTGTAACCGTAATAGGCTTCGTTGCCGTAAAGAAGACGAACCCCTATTCCAAATGAGTTTGAGGAATTTATTTCTTCAATTTTCTGATCAAGCAGATTGATAGAAGAAGCAACAGAGTCCTCTACAAAAACTTCAGTAAAGTCTGCCCCCTGCTGAAGTCCATACTCCAAAATTTTTGCAACCGTGTTTTCGTTGAGCATAGTTTTTCCCGGAAAAGGTTATTTCGAGTAACTTTAAATAATATGACAGTTTTGATCAATCATTTTAAAGCATAATTGACAGTGGTGCAATCCGGAAACGTTAATCAAACTACGTTGTATTCCGGAATCAAGCGCTTCTCAGCAAATCGGTTGTAATCCAACTTGCTGATGTCAACGGTGGTGGCTTCACCGTCTATGAGAATTTCGGCCATCAACTTTCCACAAATTGGGCCCTGCATGAATCCGTGTCCTGAAAATCCGCTAAGCAAGTAAAATCCTTCCACCGGTGTAGGGCCGATGATGGGGTGTGCATCCGGAGTCATTTCGTACAGTCCAGCTTGTCGTGCCTGGATTCCGGAGTTTCCCAGCAAAGGCATTCGCTGTATTGCAGATTCGATGTGTTTCAATTCCCACTCGGAATCAATTCTTTGATCATCTCCAATTTTTTCGTTGGGATTCGACATGCCCGTAAGCAGTCCGGAACCTTCCCGGTGAAAATAGAGACTTTGCGCAAAATCAATGACAAACGGGAAGTCTTCCGGAAGTTCCTGAATTGCTTCAGTGACAAACCACTGACGCCGCAGAGGAAATACTGAAATTTCGAGACTAATCTCTTTTCCAAGGCTTGCGCTCCATGGTCCACAGGCATTGACTACAGTTTTAGTTTCAATGGTTCCAAGAGATGTTTGAACTTTCCGAATTTGATTATTTTTTACATCAATACCGATTGCAGAACAATCAGTAATGCAGACTGCTCCATGACGACACGCAGCATTGATGTAACCCATCACGATACTGTTGGGGTCTGCCAGTCCGTCTTCCGCGTTAAAGCTTCCAGCAAGTGCATCCGGGAAGTCGCAGGGAGCGGCAATACTGCGTACTTCATCTCCGGTAAGCCATTCGGTTTGAACGCCAAGGGAACGTTGAAGTTCAACCGTTTTCCGGAACACCTCTACATCTTTTTCCCGAGTCAGTGCAAACAAATATCCACATTTTTGCACCAACACCGATTGTCCGGTTTCTTCCTCAAAAGCATCAATCATGGGAAGACTTTTTTGGGAAAGCCGGATGTTGACTTCAGTATTGAACTGATAACGAATTCCTCCGGCACAACGTCCGGTTGCGCCGGTACCGAAAAACTTTTCGCGTTCCAGAAGCAAAACGTCTTTGTAGCCGCGGCTTGCCAAGTGATAAACAGTGCTTGCACCCATGACTCCACCTCCGAGAATTACTACCGAGGCAGTTTTTGGCAGTCTGGACATTTTTTATATAGAGACAATTGTTCCGAGATTTTCACGCTCTGCGTTTTTCAAAGCAATCCCGGCAGAGACGGCATCCTGTACGGCTACTCCACAGGATTTAAAAAATGTCAGTTGTTCAGGTGAGGTTCGTCCGGATTTTGTTCCATTGATGAGTTCTCCTATTTCTGCAACAATTTTGTCTGCTGTGATCAAACCTTGTTTAAGCGGAGTGACTATATCTCCAGTTTCGATCAGTGCAGATTCACGGGAATCAACGAAGACAAGAGCATTTTGAATAGTATCTGAATCGATTTCCTGCATTGATGGCTGAAAAGAACCAACTGCATTTAAATGAGCCCCCTGTTTGAGGTTCTTAAAGGAAATAACAGGAGTAGAGGAAGTGGTGGCAGTACAGACAATGTCTGCATTTTTTACGGCTTCTGCAGAAGAAATAACTGCTTGAACATCCTTTGGAATTGGACCAACTCCGGACATTTCTTCCACAAAATTTTGTGCATGTTCAGGGTTTGGACTATAAACCCAAGCTTGCCGAATACTGCGAACAGTACAAACAGCATCCAGTTGTGAACAGGCCTGTTTTCCGCTGCCTATTATTGCGACAGAAACCGCATCCGTAGACGCAAGCAATTCTGTAGCAGCTCCGACTCCTGCTCCGGTACGAACTGCAGTCAAAACTTCTCCATCCATCAGGGCTTTGATTTGACCGTTTTCAGTGTCTAACACAAGCACAGCAGCATGAATCAGGGGAAATCCACGGGCTGGATTTTTGCCAAAAACAGTTACCAGTTTTACAGCCATTTCACTGTCGTCCGGAAGCGCGGCAGGCATTGTCAGGAGCACTCCTTCCTGCTCAGGAACATGGACACGGCTGCGGAGAGGCATCTCAACCCGTCCGGACGAAAGCCGGCTATACGCACGCTTCATGCCCTCGATTGCTTCTGCCATCGGAAGGGCTTTTTGAACATCATCACTACTGAGAACCCGAATTTCCATTTTGTTGGGCGATTGATAATTAGAGTGAAACTGAAGATGACACTATTCCGGCGTTGGATTTAGACAAGAGAACCAAGTTCTCAACAGACTCATTCAAATGGATTACAGATCGGTGTAACTGAGGTATGCCTTCAAAAAGACAACTGCCTTTGCGGATATTTTCGGACCCCTGCGAAAAAAGAACTGCTGTGCCATCGAATATTCTGCAACAGCAGTAGGCTTTTTTTCATTCATTTCACCGTTTACATCTCTGCTTGCAGTAGTTAGAACTTTTTGCAGAAGCACCGGTGTACTAAAATTAATTTCCTCCAGTTCAGGAGTCAACCTGGAAGCCAACATCGTCATTGGAATATCATAAAGTGTTTCTGCATAGAAAAAACTCAAAAACCTCGCCACAGCCTCAATTTCTTCGTTGCTGCGCGTCAAGAGCCAACTGGTGAGTTCCCTGCGGAAGTTAAGCAAATCTTTCTTTTTGATTCCAGCAGGATTTACAGCAAGTTTTCCTGAGCTCAAATAAGATTTTGTTTTTTCCCTCATGAAACTTAAAAACCCTCCAGCTTTGCGGAAAAGCTTATTGTTCAAAAAACGTTTTTCGAAATCCCGCAAAATAAAACGTCCCAAGGAAAGTTGATTCAGAATTTGTTTGGAACCAGTGGCTTCTTTCAGATCAGCAGAAACACGTTCAAAGAGTAATACAAGTTCTTTTTGTTCGTTTTCAATATCCAGTAAACGTTGAATTTCCTCCTCTGAAATTTGAGGTTTTTCAGGAGAAATCACTGTTTGTTCTGGAACAGTAATTTCGATCTGGGCCGACTGTGAGATTGGTAAAGTTTGTGGAACAGAAAAATAAAGGAGATACAGCAAAATGCAGGTGGAAAGAAAAAATACCACAGTGAGTAGAGGAAATAATTTTTGCAGCTTCATTCTTCTTACCAGGTTGGAAAATAGTTTGAGTAAAGTCCGTTTCTAAATTTTAGAATTAGCTTTCAAACCTGCTTGAATACGTAACGGCAGGGCATGAAGTTTGATAAAACCAATAGCATCCTGTGGATCATAAGTACCCTGGTCCGCTTCCATTGTTGCCATATCCTCATCATAGAGGCTGTTTGGTGATTTACGGCCAGTCACCATGCAGTTGCCTTTGTAAAGTTCCAGACGGACTGTACCATTAACCGGTTCCTGAGTTTTTTTCACCATTTCCAGCAAAATTTCCATTTCAGGTGAAAACCAAAAGCCATCGTAGGTCAGTTGCGCAAAGCGCGGCATTAGTGAATCCTTGAGATTAATTACACCACGGTTCAAGGTAATTGACTCCATTGCCCGATGTGCAATGTGTAAAATAGTACCACCAGGTGTTTCATACACCCCCCTGTTTTTCATGCCGACAAAACGGGACTCTACCATATCAATCCGGCCAATTCCATGTCTCCCGCCCAATTCATTTAGATATGTCAACAATTTTGCCGGAGAAAATTTTTTCCCATCAACCGCGACCGGATTTCCTTTTAGAAATTCAATCAGAATCTCCTGAGACTCAACTGGAGCCTCTTTCGGCGACTGTGACAATTCGAACATTTCCGGTAGTGGAGCTTGCCAGGGGTCCTCCAACATACCAGATTCAAAACTGATGTGCATAAGATTTTCATCTGAACTCCAGGGTTGTTCTTTGGAAGCCTTGACCGGAATACCGTATTTTTCCGCATAGGCTAATAATTCTGTACGACCGGGATATTTTTTGTAAAACTCAGGAATTTTCCATGGTGCTACTACACGAATATTAGGATTGAGCGCATAATAGCTTAACTCAAAACGGACCTGATCATTACCTTTACCGGTTGCGCCATGTGCTACAGCAACAGCACCTTCCCGCCCTGCAACTTCTATCTGTTTTTTGGAAATCAAAGGCCTTGCTAATGAAGTCCCCAGCAAATAAGTTCCTTCATAAAGCGCATTCCAATGAATGGAAGGGAAAACGTAATCCTGAACAAATTCTTCTTCAACATTTTCGATCAGAACTTTTGCAGCACCGGCTTTTTTACCTTTTTCAAGGATGGCATCCAAATCTTCAACTTTCTGTCCTAAATCAAGACATAGTGCAATGACTTCATATCCTTGTTGAGCAAGCCAATGGACAAGAACTGAAGTATCCAGACCACCGGAATAAGCTAATACGAGTTTTTCCTGGTTCATTTTTCAGTTTAATTGTGTTTCAGAAACTTTATTAATCAGAGCTTCGTCAGGCTCTTCGTGAAAATTGGGATATTTATCTGGAACTGTCGTCTGAGTACGAGTTACTTTTAGAGCAACCGGTCCTTTTTTCCCTGTTCCGACTTCAAACTCAACACGATCCCCCAGGTTGAGGAAACGAAAACCGTCCTGCCGAATTTCAGACTGATGGACAAAAAGGTCGTCTCCAGTGTCCTGTTCTATGAAGCCAAAACCTTTATTTGGATTAAACCATTTAACTGTCCCATCTCGGCGAGTACCTTCTTCGTAGGTGATAGGCTTTTTGAAATGTAGAACTATCGCCAGTAATAGGCATGAGATAGAAAATATTGCCAAAAAAAGAAAGTTTTTTTTATTTAATATTTCGTTTGTTTCCTGATTCCATAAGTAATACAGCAGTCCCAGCATCACAGTAGTTTGAACTGCAACAATTGCAGGCAAAAATTTGTTGTTCATTTTGTTTTAATATTTTCATTTGTTTTTTTTATAAAATATCCACTACAGGCAATTTTGTTATTTAGTTTCCTGCAGTGGTAATTATGTTCAGCATATTTGTTCAGCCAGCCAACGCTCTGCATCAATGGCCGCCATACATCCGGTTCCTGCAGCAGTAACGGCTTGCCGATAAACATGATCCTGAACATCTCCTGAAGCAAAAACGCCTTCGACAGACGTATATGTCGTGCCAGGCGTGACTTTCAGATAACCGTTTTTGTCCATAATCAACTGATCTTTGAATAAATTTGTATTTGGAGTGTGTCCAATCGCAATGAACAATCCTGTGATAGGATGTTCTTTAACTTTATCCGTTTTAACGTTCCTCACTTTCAGGGACGTCATTCCGTCCTTGGAGTTACCCACTACTTTTTCAACAACAGTATCCCATAATATTGAGATTTTCTTGTGATCAAAAGCACGTTTCTGCATAATTTTGCTGCCTCGGAATTCATCGCGTCGATGAATCATTGTCACACTTTTACAGATATTTGCCAAATACAGAGCTTCTTCCAGCGCAGTATCACCTCCGCCTACAACGGCCACATCCTGGTCACGAAAGAAAAACCCGTCGCAGGTTGCACAGGCAGAAACCCCCCTGCCGCTGTATTCTTTTTCTGAATCCATTCCAAGCCATCTCGCGGAGGCTCCAGACGAAATAATCAGTGAATCGCAGGTCAACGTATCTTTGTTTTCCAACGTAAGTTTAAATGGTCGCTGTGACAAATCAACTTCTACCACATCACCTGAAAAAAATTCTGTGTCAAAACGAGCGGCCTGGGCTTTCAGGAGATCCATCATTTCCGGACCTTGAATTCCTTCTGGAAAACCAGGATAATTTTCAACGTCTGTAGTGATCATCAATTGTCCTCCTGCCTCTCGTCCAGAGACGACAACAGGATTTAAGTTGGCTCTTGCCGCATAAATTGCCGCAGTCAATCCCGCAGGACCGGAGCCTAAAATTATTAGTTTGTGGTGGGTTTTTTCCATTTTAGTTTTGGTTGTTAATATCATGTTATTTTACCATTTGAACATCCGGCAGTTTCAAGTCAATTCCAAATAAGCAAATAACCCCGATCAACGCCTCAACCTTTTTTCCAGTTCTTGTAGAGAAAATTCCACTATAAGTGGTAGCTCTTTGATGGATGCCATCGGACTGTCCAATTCTTCCCACTGTGCCAGCAAACAATCCATTTCAGACTTCGTAAGCTCCTGCTTTGAAAACATGGCACCATGCTCTGCAACTACCTGACATACGTCATTTAAAATTTCTTCGTTTTGACCTCTCTTGCCAAACAATGCCAGTCGATCAAGGATTTCCCTGACCACTTTTTCTACTTGATCTTCACTCAAGCATTCCGGAATCGAATCTACTGCAAAAGTACTCCCTCCAAATGGACTGACTGCAAAACCGGAAAGGGCTAATGGTACTAAAGATTGTTCCAGCAACACTGATTCCTGGGGAGACAGTTCCAATAAAAGTGAAACTTTAAAAGTCTGAATCTTCACCTCTTTTTTTTGCAGTGACTCCACATAAGTATCATAAATCAAACGTTCGTGAAGTGCTCTCTGTTCAATCAGCACCAACCCCGCATCATTTTCCGCAATAATGTATGTCTTCCGGAACTGACCAAGCACCCTTATTTTTTTTGGAACCAACGGCAGAGGTAAAATTA
>ENA-OSET01002058-OSET01002058.1-sediment-metagenome-genome-assembly--contig:-NODE-2058-length-19921-cov-5.301149_pt1 | contig 19921 bp, 11 predicted proteins | sample MGYA00237882_ERZ534229 | MGnify/ENA primary metagenome ERZ534229 (study PRJEB26408, sample SAMN06266212) | sediment metagenome | isolation source: Hudson Canyon methane seep mesocosm | place... | reverse complement strand
CAAAGCATGCTTTTTCCCAGCAACAAAATCCGCATTAAAACTTCTGACAAAACTCAACATGACACGGTTTTCAGAAAAAGAATACCTGCTCATCATTGAGCTGTTCAATCTGGATTATGAAAAGCTGAGTCACCATGCTCAGATTGATAGGCAGCTTATAAAATTTTTAAACGGTTATCCTGAACTGGTTGATACTCGGTTAATACGCCTATGGGACAAAGACAATTTCCAATTGTTAACCGAATTGGTTTACGACTGCGAACGTATGAGCTGTCGCCTCAACCACAAAGAAGAGCTCTTTAGTCAGCAAATAAGGCAATGCCACACCCTACAGACAGTCCGGCAACTTCATACCCAACTACTTTTAGAATTGAATAACAAATTCAAGACCACTAGAAACCAAAGTCTCAATAAGCAACGGTTGGTTAACAAAAGATTTCCAAAACCACCACTAACCGGAAATAAAAATATTGTCCCGATAAAAACCGTCCACCAACTTCGTCAAGAAGGTCAAGTGCAACAGCACTGCGTTCTCAGCTACGACCAAGATATTCTTCAAGGTAACTACTACGTTTATAAAGTCCTGCGACCTGAACGAGCCACACTTGGTATTGAAATAGAACAGGATCAAGGCCAAGGTTTAAATCAATCGATCAAATATCACTTAGACCAGCTGAAAGCCAGTCAAAACCAACAAGTCAGGAAGGAGACCCAAGAAGCAGTGGAAGCATGGTTTAACAAAGCCACTCAGAAAAAGTAAGCATCCAGATGCTAGCAATTTAAATAAAACAACAATACCTAGATTATTAACCAACCCCAAACGACAACTCCAAGGTCACCCATGACAGAACAGCAATTACAAAATAAACTACAGCGTTATTATCAAATAATAAAAAACCAACAAACCGACCCCATCACACTCTATCTGCAAGGACTGGTGGTCTCTGGTAGGCGTGCTGTTAAAAGTCAGTTAAAAACAGCGGCAGCCATTCTTGGTTTTGAAGGTGAACTAGAAGAAATGCCATGGAATATTATTGAATATCATCATCTAGCAAAAATAAGAAATACACTGCAAGAACGACACAAAGCCGCAAATACCATTAATCTTACTCTTGCTGGTTTAAAAGGCGTGATGAAGGCCTGCTTCAATCTAGGACTGATCGATGCCGACCAACTCATGCGACTCTACAATATCAAGCGAGTCAGAGGCAAACGGTTGCCCAGCGGCAGAAGTCTAAGTAAACAAGAAATTAAAAAATTGTATCGTGCCTGCAACCAGGATAAAACAGCAGCAGGAAAAAGAGATCACGCCATCATAGCAATCATGCTAGCTACCGGCATCAGACGATCAGAGGTTATTGCGATAAAAACAGAGGATTACAACACACGCACAGGCCAGCTCAATATCCAAAATGGAAAAGGTAATAAACAACGCACCACCTACCTGAATACCGAAAGTCGGAAAATAGTTAAACTGTGGCTAAGTACCAAAGAGAAACAAGTAAAAAAAGCAATTACGGAAAATAGTGAAAAAATATTCAATCCCATTACAAAAATAGGGAATATTCAAGACAGAGGGCTAAGCAGTCACAGCATTTATGAAATTATTCAGCATAGGGCTGAACAAGCACATATAGAATTCTGTAGGCCGCACGATCTCAGGCGCACATTTGTCACGAAGCTATTGGAGTCAGGGGTTGATATCAATACTGCGCGGCAATTGGTAGGACATACCGATATTAAAACTACTGCAAGGTATGATTTGCGAGATGAGAAATCTCAGAAGAAAGCCATGAGAAAATTAATAAAATAGTCAGGTAGATGGTCTTAAAATAAATAGAAAGAGTTTAGGTAATGAAAAATATTAACACAAATAACAGATGGCAGTTATACGAAGGAAAAGATTATAAGAAAATAAATGCATTACTGGATTCTCGCTTTAAAGAACTCGCTGATGCTGGTGAACAAAAGCTAAAAGCGGGTGAGGGTGTGGAAAAAATTATTCAAGGTATTCGACTGGAAATGGAAACATATATGGAATCAATACAAGGTTATGGCACTTCGGATACTGAAGCCAGAGCGGTACTTCTAACATTATTAAGTTATAAATTTGGTTAACAAAAACCTTAACCAATCATGAAAAACCCTTCATGATTGGTTTGAGATGCATAAAGATTAAATGGGGTAGACGGTTAGCTCCTGTTAATACAATATATATTGTATATTGTCAGTTATGTATATAATTGCTGATATTCAGCCACATGTAGTAGGCATAGGAGCTAAGCGTTCCTCCCTCAAGATTAATTAACCTTCGAGTTGAAAGCTGTCGTGAACATCAAATACATCACTGCTGACAGTTCTAGCATGTCTACCTTTCCCCGTTGGTTGAATCACAAATTGCATCGAATTTTCAAGACTTACTGGATTATCTTTATAGTCTTCTCCAATTTCGTACGTTTTGGAAAAAGGGGAAAGCGCTTCAGCAAAGCAATTGATTAATCGTGGACCTTCAGAAAACTCTCGTTTACCAATGTGAGACATTTTTGCAAGGATTGCACAGTCAATCATAGTACCTTCCAACCACATTGATGAGGATGAATATCCTGAACACCATTTTAGATTGGTATCTTGAATAAACGCCTCCATAGTAGTAGTGTTTTCACCGACAAAGCATGAGCCAAGCATCACTCCAGTAATGTTATATTCGGTAGACTTAAGTCCTATTTTAAATAAAAGATCAGAAATTTTCATATTTCCAATTTTTTGCTTATACCCATGTGCTGCTATATACACAATTGTATTTTTAAATTGAGTTTTACACAGGCAATTTAGAGCAAAATCAAAACTATTTTTGTCGTAAAAATTTGCATGATACACCTCAGTATTATCTGTTAACCTAGCAACTCCTTCAACGAAAGGAAGTACACTAGACCGATTTGAATCTTCAGAATCAAGTTCCCATGGTGACTCTAGAACAAGGATGGCTCTATTTGAATTTTTTCCCATTAAAATTTCCTTTTAAACGTTATAAGATAATGTATCTATTATTATAAATATAGCAGGGGAATTTAAATTCTCAATACTAGTTAGGTTTTTTGATATTTTTAGAATGTTAGAAAATTGAAGCTTGTGGAGGAGTGTCTTCTATTTTAATAACTAAAAAGCACCTGTGATACTAAGTAGTAAAATATTTCCCAGTCACTAGAAAACCATTCTCTACATCATGTACTTCGTAATCCTGGTCAATAAAGTAAAAATCAAATTTTAGTAAAGTTACATCTACAGGAAGATATTCTTCTAACATAGCCTCTTGTAAATGCTTATTTCCTGAAACCATAGCATCCAAAGCTTCATTATTATTGTCAATACCAATCATTTGTATATCATCAAGAGTCATGTCGTGTTCAAGTAGGGCCATATCGCCATCAACTTCCCGTTCATTAAATGTAAAATAGCAAGTTGAGCTAACTTCAAAGATATATTGATTCTTTTTATTTCTTCGAGAAGTCGACTGTGTAATATATCCACTCAATGCACAATAATGAAAAGTCTCTGACATTTCATCAACAAAATCACTTAGAGCATCTGATACACCACCAGAATCAAGAATTTCATCAGGTGAGAATGTTCGTTCAACAGTTAAAAACCCCGCTAAATAAACTTCAAATGTAAAGTAACGTGAAGCAATATATTTTAGTGATAAATCTGCAATAAAATATTCACTACACAGTGAATTACGTATTTCAGCATCAATAGACGATTTAGCTCTTAATAGTGCATGATTTTTAATTTTAAATTCAATAGGCGATTTTATTAGAGGCTCTATATCGTCAGATCTAAAGTCATAACATTTAGAAATAACGAAATATATTGTTAAAGGCTTTGTCTCGGAAGGACGCAGAGTGAATCTAGAAAACTGAACTTCATCAAAGCTGGAACATAGTTTCTTTTGAAGATTATTTTCTAGAAAAACACACTGTTTAGAGATCCATTCATCATGTGAATCAGTGTTCGCTCTAGGTGATTCAGGAAGAACAAAACCTATTCCTAGTTTAAAATAAAACCTTGCTGGATAATTTGTATTTACGGTTTCCACTGTCAATTTACTCCGCCTTTATTTACTATTAATGTTTTATACTGCAATACGCTGATTTCATTTCCTCAGGTTTTCCTTCAGGTAAGAAAATTCTTGATAATATGAGTTGTTCGTTGGCATTGTATATTTTCCAATAAACTACTTTCGCGTTATTTTGAAAATAGGGGATGCTATGCTTTTGTTATTATCACGATTGTTGAACTAGAGTTTTTCATGCTTAGGACCATCAAGACCCCAAACACTTAATTAATCATTATATATTTTGTTTAAATCACGATCATCCCATGCAGGATCAAGTTCAGGATCCAAAGCATCAGAAATTAAACTATCAATTTCTTCTTCACCACTGAATAGACTCATGACCCAACCAACTCCGATTAAAATAAGCAATGGAAACAAAAAATAACCAACTACAGCAACCAGCATAATGGTAATTACCTTTTTCATTATTATTCCTCGATTATTAAGTAAACAAACAGTTCATCAATAAAGGATCAAACTCTTTACTATGTTGATTGATGACTTTGATAAATGCTTGAACAGAACTATAAAGCTTAGGGCTATCGTACAACACCTCAACATCAATATCGGCACGATGATAAATACGTTTACTCGCCAATTTTCCCGCTTTTTGAATGGATTTTTTATTAATGTATTTTTCTAACTGATGTAAAAAACGTTTTGAATTGAGCTCTTTACTATGGAATAGCTGTAGAAAAACTAATTGGTCAAACAATGACTGGGTATTTTTAAGTAATTGACAAAAATTCAACGGTTTTGCAAAATGCATTCTGTTTAAATAAAATTTAGCCATCTGAAACCACTCTTGTGATGTTAAAAGCTCAGCATCAGAATTATGCGGTTCTAGTGCTGTTTTAATAATTCCTGATAAATCTAAATCACTTTTCGCCTGATTCGCTATCACAGACACGATAACAATATTATCAGGACAATAGCCGCGATCATTATCAATGCGATCAACTGACCAATCAGTATCATCATTTTCTGCAAAGGTGAAAGGAGTGTCAGTGATCGGACAAATACCTTTGGTCTTATCAAACTCATGACGTAAGTCATTCACAGTAATACTAACTTCCAATCCTTTAACTAAAGAACGATCTTGAATTGATAATAATTTTTTTTCAAACATATCTGCTCTAGTTTTAGTCGCCTGCTGACATCTGGCTGCCTCAAAACCATTAAGAATATCTTGTCGAAAATAATCCTGAAAACGGGATATATCTAAAGGAAGACTATAACGATAATGGTCAAAACCTATTTCAAAAGCCAAATTCAACATACCTTTCCCCTGTAATTATCAAAATAAACAGTATTTGCGACTGCCTTGATTAAAAGAATACGCTTTGACTGTAACAGAATGTGTCACAGTCAAAATGAACTACACTTAATCAAAAGAAGAGCCTTATCTGTTAGAGAGAAACAAGGAAGTGATTTATGCCAGACCAAGAAATACAAGCAACAGCACAGCGGCGTAATTTAGTATTAAACACTATAAGAAAGCTCAGCGGCATATCACAACGCTGGGTGACTAATGCCGAGATAGTTAAAGACCTAAAGGGACAAGGGTATGCGGTAAAGACACATAATATTCGCCGCGATTTAGCAGCCCTGTTACCGATTCACCAGCAACTGGAAATTAATGATAATAGTAAAGCAGAGGAAGGTCCTAAAAGTGGCTTAGCTTATGGTTACCGTTGGGCTGGAAAAGATGTCGAACCCACAATCGGTATAACACTACCCGAAGCATTATCTCTAGTAATGGTAGAAAAGTATTTAGCACAATCACTCCCCGTATTACTCACACAGTCATTGAATGATGTTTTCTCAAAAGCACACCAAACGTTAGAATTGCATAAAAAAAGCCAAGTGACACACTGGCCTGATAAAATCAGTGTTATTCAACCTGCGCAAACATTGATTTCACCGGTAATCAACGAACAAGTATTAACCGCTGTCCATGAAGCTTTGTTAAATGAAAAACAAATACAAGTTGTTTATAAAGCAGCAAACAGAACAGAGCAAATAGAAAAAACCTATCGGTTGCATCCGCTGGGAATAATACAAAGAGGCCCCGTCAGTTACCTAGCCGCAATGGCTAATGACTATGAAAACCCCTTTATGTATGCATTACATAGGATGAAATCAGCTAAACTATTAGAACAAGATAGCCGTCAAAAAGAGGACTTTAACTTAAATGACTATGCCACAAAGCAAGGCCATTTTGGGTCTGGGGAATTAATAAAATTTAAAGCTAGACTGTGTGATCATTTAGCTATCATGTTAGAAGAAACACTGCTAGATGCCTCTCAACAAATTACAGCCAAAAATGAATTGGGATATAGGTACATAACAGCGACAATACCCAATACATGGCAGCTTCGATGGTGGGTACTAGGGGAAGGTGAACGGATTGAAGTTTTAGAACCAGAATGTTTGCGAAATGAAATAATACGAACGTTACAGCAAGCTAATAATCATTACTCAGCAGAGTATGAAAATGATGAGCTCACTCTAAAGAAATAGTGTGAGTAAAGGTTAACCTTTACTTATTTTGTAAGGGTTAAGATGTAATGTATAAGTAACAGAATTAAGATTTATTAATGAATTACGGTAATGCAATAATTGATAAAAACTGATTTAAGGTGATAGCATCAATAACAATAAAACTTAATGACTTTGGATTGTTATATAGTCACGCTAAAGCTGAAATTTTGGATTCCCTTTTTAATTGTATGAATTAAAGGTTTTTATGGATAAAAAAGATATTTTGAGAGAAGTAAATAGACTGGTATCGGTTGGACTAGGTATGGAAGCAATTAAAAAAACGGAAGCGTTTTTAGAGAAATTTCCTGATGACCCAAGAATGCTTCAGGCTCTAGGGAAAATTTATCTATCAGAAAAACAGCCTGAAAAAGCAGTTAAATATTTACAACTTTCTTTACAGAAACAGAAATCACAAAATAAGCTACCAACAGAAAATAAATACGCTATTGATGACTTAAATGATGAAGACTTCCACTATATTGATCAAAATGCTGCTGAATTACCTGAAAATGATAACGACATTAACAGAAGTAACGTACCTCAAGCTCAGTCAATAAATGTTGTAACGCGGGAAACTTCAGAAATAGATAATGAATCCCTGACTTCAAGGGTAGGCTCATGCCGCAATAACCCTGAGCTTGTAGACGACGACACAAAAAAATCAACATTATCTATAAGAATTGAAACTAAGTCAGATGATTTAGATAGTCCGGGTCCTCTCCCTCAAGATTTTATTGAAAGGCAGTCTGGTAATTTGATTCTTCAGAAACCAAATGCATTACTAGAACCTAGCTCGCTAAATGAAGAAAATCCCAAATTAATTGAGGATATTCCGCCTTATGATAAAACAAATACTGAGCTTGAGTTTTGTGAAGATGAGATCTATACAGAAAATAATAATGAATTATCTGAAACAATAGACGAAATTTATTCTGATGAACCAGAAGAAAAATCATTTAGTTGGGATGATGTAGATGAATTTGACGATATTGATGATGAAGAAAAACACTCTGAAATTTATCCTACACATATTGCCACTAATGGTAAGTTAAATCGGTGGGAAAGAGCGAAACAAATTGCTGTTGAAGTTATAAAAGAATATGACTGGAGCAAGGAAAACCTGCCTTTATTGCAACAGGTTTTTTATGAAAATGGTTGGGCAGCAGCCAGGTATTCAATTGAAAGAGAACTATCAAAAGGACTCACGCCTGCTGAATTGGCGGTAGCACTCTTTATTCGAGGATTGTGGGCAGAAAGTGAGCAGTATTGGATTTCTTTTATCCATGTTAAATCAAACCAGGCAGGGCAATGGACCAGAGCAGCATATAAAAACATGAGCTGGCCTGAGTCACTAAGAATAATACGATCATTCACTTCTCTCCCTTCCGAAGAAGAAATTCAATACTTTATTGATGAAACCTATGATGACTGGATTTGTAGTGTTCGTTTACAAAGAAGTTTTAAAGCATTTATCCGGTATCTTAAATTTAGAACGGGATCAGTTCGTGGCTCCTTACCGGGAAATGAATTGTTTTCTTTTACTAGCCCTTATGAAGAAGAATTATTCTTGGATTTAAGCTATGGCAATATAAAGTTTGAAGCAGGAATTGAAGAGTTAAAATCGCAGGGAATTGATATAGAGCAAATATTAATAGATAAAGAACAAAAATACCAAACAGTAAAGCTTGATCAAGAACTTGGTGATCCAGATATATACGGAGATTTGTTATATGTTTAAAAAACTAATCCCAACGCATAATGCTTGGGTCAAATATACCTTACCCTCTGGTCAGGAACGTTTGGGTCGAGTAGAAACATGCATTTCTCATGATGATGGTGTTTTTGTTAATGTTAAATGGCATGGTAGCAATGAAACTACGTTAATGCCTTTAGTCGATTTAAGTAATGGCTTTAAAATAAACATGGATGTGCAAGATGTACCAAATTCACGTACTCGAAAACCTCTTGGTGAAGGAACCATTATAAAGACTAGAGTCTTTGGTGGTAGAGGTCAGGTTTTGGTGGATTTTTTACAACTAGGGAGACAAATATGGGTGCCCTATGAAAACTTGCGACAAATAAAAGGTGTTAAACACCGCTTTGTAGTTAGCGATAAAGGTCCTGAGGATAGTGCGGAACGGTTTAGACTTAAATCACTGGCCTATGCCTTGGAACTATGGAATGAAAATACCGGGTCGTTAGCTAATCTTGATATAGATCCATTGCCACATCAAATTCATTTAGTTCATCATATTCTCGCTTCTGGTAATCTTAATTGGCTTATTGCCGATGATGTGGGCTTAGGTAAAACCATTGAAACGGGAATGTTAATGGCAGCCTTAAAACAACGTCAACAACTACGCAGAGTACTATTAATTACTCCGGCGGGGTTGACTAAACAATGGCAAGAAGAATTACACCACAAGTTTAAATTAGGAGAGTTCCAAATTTATGGTGAAGACTTTTCCATTAATGAAGCTAGACACTGGAAATTATATGATCATGTGATTGGCTCAATTGATAGGTTTAAAGGTGAGCAACATCTGGAGTCTTTGTTACAAGCGGAACCGTGGGATTTAATTATCTTTGATGAAGGCCACAGACTAACACGGCGACAATATGGTCAAAAGTTGGATAGTTCACAGCGATTTAGTCTGGCGGCAGCACTTAGGCAGCGGACAGATGCATTACTTTTACTGACTGCAACACCGCACCAGGGTATGCAAGATAAATTCATGGCCTTATTAGAACTCATTCACCCTGAGCGTAAAGAAGAAATTCAAACATTGGCACTCAACCCCGAAATATTGCGAGATATGGTCTTCCGTAATCATAAGGCTGATGTTACTGATGTCGAGGGTAACTTTATATTTAAAGGTAAAACGACCAAAGCATTAAGAGTGCAGGTAAGTCTCGCTGCAAAAGAATTTGATAAAACTCTGCAAGAATATTTAAAACAAGGTTATTCTGCGGGTAAGGCAATGGGGGTTAAAGGCAATGCTATTGGCTTTGTTATGACTGTATATCGTAAACTAGCAGCCTCAAGTATTGCAGCAATACAAAGTGCTTTGCTTCGACGAAAGGAGAGATTAAAAGGAGAATTTGATTCAGGTTACAGTATCAGTGCATTACAAGAACAAGATCAACGCTATCTCGGTGAATGGGAAGAGCAACTGGCCACTGATGCTAAAGAGTTTTTTGAAGGCGAAATGGATTTGCTGAATGAGCTGTTGGCAGAAGCAGGTCAACTTAGAAAAGATGATCGTAAATTACAACTTTTTCTACAAGAGTTAGTCGCCACAATTATGGCGGAGAGCCCCAATCAAAAAATTCTGATTTTTACCGAATACCGTAATACACAGAACTATTTGAAAGCGGCTATCCAACAGCAATTTGGTGAACACAGTGTTGAATTGATCAATGGATCCATGCCTCACCAAGAACGTCAGAAAGCCATTAATCAATTTGAAGACAAGGCCCAATTTCTGATTTCTACAGAAGCCGGTGGAGAGGGAATCAACCTACAAAAAAAATGTCATATTATGGTTAATTATGACTTACCTTGGAACCCTATGCGCTTAGTACAGCGTATAGGACGTTTATACCGATACGGACAGCAAAAACGAGTGGTTGTGTTTAATGTCCACTCACCAGACACTGTTGATGAACAGATTATGGATCTTATGTACCAACGTATAGATCAGGTTATTGAAGATTTATGTGTAATAGGTGATGAGTTTAATGAAAAACTTCAAGATGATATTTTAGGTGAAATTGCAGACCTAGTAGATGTTTCACAAATTCTTAATGATGCTACTTTGGAAGGAATTAGCCGCACACAGCTACGGATAGATGAAGCATTGCAACGCGCAAAAGAATCAACAGAAAAACAGCGTGAATTATTTGAAAATGCTGCCAGTTATAATCCCAATGAGACGCGTAATGAAATCACCATCAACCGTGAGCACACTAATTCATTCGTATGGGGTATGTTTAAACAGCTAGGTATTGAAATTGTTGAAAAAACTCATAGCAATACTCTCTGGCATATACGTTTTCCGGAAACTATACAGCAAGACCTCAACATTAAGCGTTCACGCTACGAAGTAACTTTGGAAAGGGATTTAGCAGCCAGACGCCCAGGTACACATATGCTAGATCTAGATTCTTTTATCATGCAATATCTACTAACAAAAGCTAAATCTTATAACTTTATGGGACTTTCGGCGGTATTAAAAGATGATCAATTAAAAGGGCAAGCAATTGTTACCAGTTTGTTACGTTGGCAAAATGATCAAGGCGGACGTATGCGTCAGGAATACACAGCTTTTCATGTTAAAAAAAATGGAAAAGTCATAACAAATCCACAAGCGTATAGCGACTGGTTAAAGCAAGCTGCAACAACAGGTCGTGTAAGTATTGAAAAACAACATAATATAGATTTATTAAACAAAACAGAACAGGCTGCGAATAAACGCCTGGCAGAAGTCAGTAATCAATATTTACATCCAGAAAACAGCCAACTAATTTCTGCTGGGTGGATTGAATAATCATAAATGGCATTATTTTAAAGGTTATTTTTAACTACTATAAGTAGATCAATATTTTTGCACTATAATGATGACGAAAAGTAATAAATAGATTCAGGGTACATTTCAATTTTAGCAAAGGAGTCGCTGTTAGCATGGCAAGCACTATTTATACACCAGGAATGCGTATTGAATGTCGAGATGCCGAATGGCTAGTGACTCGTGTAGACATCGCTAATAGCCAAGAACAAATTCTCCATTGTGTTGGAGCTGATGACCTAACACGAGGACACCAATCAATTTTTCTTACTCAATTGGAAAGTATTAAAGAAGTTGATCCTAAAAAAACACGATTAGTACGTGATGAAAGCAACAGTTATTTACAATCTAAACTGTTTTTAGAAGCGCAGTTAAGACAAATGCCACTGACTGACCCTGAGCCACATGTTGACGGTATGGGGGCTTTTACCCCTATGAATTACCAAAAAGAAGCCGTGCAACGGGCTTTGAATCAATTGCGCCCCCGCTTGTTATTAGCAGATGCGGTTGGACTGGGAAAAACCATTGAAGTGGGCATGATTTTAAGCGAGTTGATAAAACGTGGTCAGGCAGATAGAATTTTGGTGTTAGCTAAAAAATCTATGTTATCTCAGTTTCAATCCGAGTTATGGAATCGTTTTTCTTTGCCCCTAATTCGTATGGACTCAAGTGCGATAGCAAAGTTGCAGCTTAAAATTCCCGCCTCTAAAAATCCATTTGAAGTGTATCAACGAATTATCATTTCAATTGATACATTAAAAGATATTGGGCGATATAGTCATTTCCTGGAAAATACGCGCTGGGATGTTGTCGTGATTGATGAGGCGCATAATGTATCGGGTGGCACGAATCCAGAAAAACATCTAAGTTATCGTCTGGCTCGTCGTCTATCAAGACGAACCAACAGCATGATATTAACAACAGCCACGCCGCATAATGGCAAACGTGAAACCTTTGGGCGATTGATAAGTTTGCTTGATCCGTCGGCTGTTCCTGATCCTAACCTACAAGAATACGAAGCCAAAGACATAGCGCCATTTTTTATGATGCGCTTTAAGGAAGATGTACGTGCTGAAGCGGGAGATAATTTTTCTCCGCGTGAAGTCATTAACCCAGAACACACTACTGATCCAGCTACAGAAGCTGAAGAAAAAGTATATCAACAGCTGGCAAATATACGCCAACAAGTTCTTGATAAAAAAATTGTTTCAAATGCTATCGTGCAATGGGGAATGTATAAATCATTTCTTTCCAGTCCTGAAGCGTGCTTATCAACAGCCAATAAACGCGTTACTGAACTACGGAAAAAAGACCCTGCAGCAGCTGAAATAGCAGAATTGGAAAAGTTGATTAAACTACTGCAGCATACCACCCTTAAGCAAGGGTCACGTTTTCAACTATTATTAAAACAACTAAAAGAGTTGGACTGGAACGGTAAGGTAAAGAGTCCAAGAGTTTTATTATTTACCGAAAGTAGAGTCACTCAACAACACCTTGCCATAGCACTTACTGAGCACTTTAAACTGGCCAACAGTGAAAAACAAGAAGACCAGGGACAACAATCGATAGCCACAATACACGGGGGCATGTCTGATGTCGCATTAGGGAAAACCATTGAATCCTTTGGTACAGGGAGCAGTAAAGTACGCATAATGATAGCAACAGAAGTGGCATCAGAAGGGGTTAACTTACATCACCAATGTCATCATGTTATGCATTATGACTTGCCCTGGTCCATTATTACCTTAATTCAGCGTAACGGACGTATTGACCGCTTTGGACAAAAACATAACCCGATTATCCGTTACTTAATGATAGACACCCAGGAAGGTTTAATGCAAGGTGACCGGGAAATCTTTCAGCGTTTGATAGGGAAAGTTGAAGAGATTAACCGTTCCACCCGTACTGGTGAAAGCGTACTTAAACTGTATGATGCTGAGAAAGAAGAACAGCGAGTAGCTGAAGGAATACTTGAGGGAAATAAAAACATTCTAGATCAGGCCAATCCTCAAACAGCAGAAAGTTCAGAACTGGAAAATACTTTATTTTCCGCAACCCAGCAAGGGCATGATGATTTTCTAGCGTTCTTAATGGGAGAAACAGAAGCTCCCGCGAATGAAACAGAAACGCAAGTCTTGGCAAGTGATAACTCTCGGATACGTCTACTTAGTGATGCTGATTTTTTTGAGAAAGGCTATCGAACGCTTAAAGAACAGCTGGATCTACCTGACTGGCATCCCATTGTAAAAACAGCACAACAATTTATTTTTACCCCACCTAAAGAGCTAGCGCGGCGCTTAGGTATGCCCGGTGTAGACTCTGATGTCGTCTTCGGTGCAACCGCAATTCCAGAAGAGTCTTGGCCGGATGATAAGCAATTATATCTAACGACTGACCCTAAGCGGGTTGAAAATGCAATTAAAGCAGCATTAGCACAACAAGGGCAATGGACTAAAGAGCAATTATTAATTGAACAACACCCTGTTATGAAATGGCTTTCAGAAAGGTTGATGATGACTCAGGCGCGTGGTGAAGCGCCCTTAATTAGCTCACCACACTTGGAAGAAGGCGAGCTATTATTTTGTTTTATCGGCCAGATAAGTTCACGGGCAGGAACGCCATTAATTGTAGAACCCCATGCCGTCTCTTTCCGAAAAGGTGGGCATTACCAGCTAAACCCTTTACGTGAGGCATTGCAAGAAGTTAAGTTTGAACAGTTAGTTAATAGCGGAAAAACCGGGAAATTAAAAGAGTCATTATTACAAGGTTTTGTTGCAGCAGCAGTTGACCAAAGTAGATTGCATATGAAAACACTTCGAACTCAGCGTCAACAACAAATAAAACCAAGACTGGATAAAGAACAAGAAAGATTAAAACACTGGTTTGAACGCTGGGCGACACATATAGAAAAAGCACTGACTAACTTGCCCCCCGAAGGGAAAAGAGCGACACGCTTACGCCAAAAACGGGAAGAAATGGAAAAATACTGGCAAGATCGTTTTGAAACTTGGGAAGAAACCTACTATCGCGCCAGTGATGAGCCAACCACACGGCTAGTGCTGGTTGTAGAGGGAGTTAAATAATGGCATTGGATACCGCAATAAAAAACATTGGTGATTACTATGCTGTCCATTACCTTGCCGATAAAAATGGCTTTAGCAAAGACATAGCCGAGAAGAGCAAACATTGGAAGGAACAGGGTTCTGCATCTGTCGTTAAACGTCTGCAAGGGTTATCTGATAGCTACTATAAAGCGAAATCTCAGGCACTGAATTACCCTGATTTAACAATTCGCGCAAAAGCAGATGAACAAAGCTTACAGAGTTGGCACAATCAGCTTTTACATGCATTAGGTTATGACGTAGATGCTTTCGCTTTAGAGCTGGAAAGTGAACAAAAACAACTCCCCGCATTACTGCGTCTTAACCGACATAATCAACCCTGGTTAGTCGTCTGTGAAACTACGTTCTGTTTATCAGGTGGAGAGAATGAAGAACAAGCACTAGAAACTGAAGTGATACCAAAAACTCAGATTATTGAAGGCTTGCCAACTTATATCACTAGTTGGGAGAAAGCCGTTGCGACAGTACTGAAACAAGAAAACCGACCTCGCTGGTTACTGTTATTAAGTGGTAGCCGCATTTATCTATTTGATGCGCATACCTTTGCCCAGGGTAGATATTTATATATAGACCTGGATGATGCATTTGGCCGTAAACAACAGGCAACTTTTGAAGCGATCTGTGCCTTAGTGGCAAAAGAGTCACTAGCACCTGATTCAGAATCAGATGAAGTTTTACATGAACGCCTGCGTGAAGGTAGCTTGAAAAGTACTCATGGCGTTTCAGAAAAACTACAAACGGCTGTACGTGATGCGATAGAAACCATAGCCAATGGCTGGGTCGATGCTCGCCGAGAAGCCAAACTAGGTTATAAACAATTAGCTGACAGAGAAGAGCCTCTGCCAGATGGATCACGGGAAATTACTGCCGAGCAATTACGCCATGATGCTTTAATCTATGTCTATCGCTTACTGTTTTGCTTATATGCTGAAGCACGGGGTGGAGAGCTAGGCATACTGCCGATTAATGATGATATCTATCGACTGGGGTACAGCCTGGAAGCCTTGCGCGATTTAGTCGAACAGACAGAACCTACGACAAGCAATGAAAATGGTAGTTACTTTGCTCAACATCTTGAAAAACTGTTTACTCTGATTTATCAGGGGTTTCACCCAGAACGTCAACAACAAGCTGAGAAGACTAAAAAAGAATCGGGTCAGCATACACTTCCAGGCTTTGATTTACAGCCTCAACAAAGCAATTTATTTGATGTTCTTCCAGAACAACTGACTTTAGACTCGGGGGAACAGTACCAAACAGAAAATAATAAAACATTTGTGATAGACCCGCTTACTGCCACACTATTTGATCCTAGCGCGATCCCATTGCTAAACCGCATTCAATTATCCAACCGGGTACTGCATAAAGTGATACGTTGTTTAAGCCTAGGGACAGGTGAACGCAGTAGACGTATCGGTCGGATTAACTACGCTGAACTGGGCATCGTACAACTGGGTTCGGTGTATGAGGGCTTACTTTCTTATAAAGGTTTTTTTGCTAAAGAAGATTTGATACAAGTCATACAAAAGCCAAAAAATGGAAAACCAGTACTAGATAATGCTATTGATGCCAATCTACCTACCTGGTTTGTTCCTCAGCATAGGCAGGGCGAATTTAATATTGGCGAAATTATTCTGGAATATCGCACTCAAAAACCACGTATTTACAAAGCCGGTGAATTTATTTTGCACCTGAATGGGGTTGATCGAGTCAACAGTGCCTCTTATTACACACCGGAAGTGCTCACTCGCTGTCTGGTAAAAGAAGCATTAAAAGAACGCTTAAAAGACTTTACTCCCGAACATGCCGATGAAATTTTAAGCTTAAAAATCTGTGAACCTGCCATGGGATCGGCAGCCTTCATGGTGGAAGCAATAGATCAACTTGCTCATGAATATTTACGTTTAAAACAAGCGCAGTGTAAGCAAAGCATAGATCCCAGTGATTACGAAGATGAAGTCCGAAGGGTACGTCATTATATTGCGGTACATAATGTTTACGGAGTGGATTTAAACCCAACAGCAGTTGAATTGGGTGCCTTGTCATTATGGCTGGCAAGTATTCATCGTTTAAAAATTAAAAAGGGAGAAAATGGTGCCGTTGACCAATACCATGCAGGCGCAACACCGTGGTTTGGTCTGCGTTTACGTGCAGGTAATAGTTTAATCGGTGCACGTCGTGCAGTATGGACTAAGCAACAGTTAATCAACGGTGCTTTTTATGGCAAAAAAGCAGAAGCACCGCGTCAATTAAAACCAGGCGAACAGCGTAAGGAAGATGAGGTTTATCACTTCCTGGTCTGGGATGAAGATATGGCTCCCGTGGCGAATAATAAGCTGATGAAACAGCATTGGCCTGGTGCCTGCGAAGTCATCAAAGACTGGCGCAACCAACAGATTAAACAAAGATGGTTATCTGAAGATATTGCTCAGGCACAAACGCTCTGTCAACAAATTGATCTACTCTGGCAAGACTACGCCGAAGAGCGAGTTAAAGGGCTGGCAAGCACTGAATGTACATCTACTGTCTGGCCAGCCCCTGCAAGTGGCTTGGCAGCAATGACTCCTAGCAACAACCTAGTACATCAAGAGCAGATTAAAGCCAATTTGGAATCGCAGTCGGGAGCATTTCAACGGCTGAAATTATTAATGGATAGCTGGTGTAGCTTTTATTTCTGGCCATTGACTGATGTGAATGACTTACCTGAGCGTAAGGCCTGGTTAGCGGCGGCGGAAGTGTTGCTGGCGGGTAATTTTCTTAGCAGTGCAAACAGACGCACCGAACTGGATACTTTGTTAGGCGATGATATTAATTTGGCTGCTCTATTTAAACTTACTCATCAACATGCGTTGGATGCCAAACAACTAACACATGTAATACCTTGGCTTAGCATCGCTAAGGATATAGACCAAAGCCAGAACTTTCATCATTGGGAATTGATTTTTACTGAAATACTAGGTCCTGCGATTGAAACCGCTCAACCTCGTGGTTTTGATTTAATGTTTGGAAATCCACCATGGATGAAGGTTACTTGGACTGATGCGCCTTTGTTGAGTGAGTTTGAACCTATGTTGGGTGTACGTAATGCCAAGTCGGCCGAGTATACTAGCGAACGGCCCAAACTATTGGAAAGTGAATCACGGAGTTTGCAATATCGAGATAATTTTACAATGGCTGAAGGCGTATCCGTTTATTTGAATGACCGAACTTTGTATCCTGCTTTGGCTGGAGTACAAACTAACCTTTATAAAAACTTTATAGAGAGGTCATGGGGATTACTTGGCGATCAAGGAATTGCTGGATTATTACATCCTCCAGGATGTTTTGATGATCCAAATGGTGGAGTATTTAGACAGAACTATTACGCTCGATTAAAGGGACACTTCCAATTTAGTAATCAATTAATGTGGTTTAAAGATATAGGGCATCGAAACCCTTTTAGTATTAATACCTATGTAGGAAGGCCCCAAAAGCCGGATTTTAAAGTAATGTTTAATATATTTCATCCTACAACTATAGAGCAGAGTTATAAGCATGAAAATATTGCTGATCCAGTACCAGGTATTAAAGGTGAAAATGGTTCGTGGGAATTTAGAGGCCATCATGCAAGATTTCTTAGTATTACCAATAAAGAACTAAGTTTATTTACTAAGTTGTTTGAGGATGAAGCTACAGCTTCGACTCAAGCTCGTTTACCGCAAGTTCATAGCCAACCTTTATTAAAAGTATTGGAAAAATTTGCCCAAGCACCACAACGATTAGGTGATTTAAAGGGTCAATATTTGGCTACTGAAATGTTCCATGAATCCAATGCACAACGTGATGGCATAATTACCCGTGTTGAAAACCCCAGTTTTCAACCACAAACAGCAGAACAATGGGTGATTTCTGGACCACATTTTTTTGCTGGTAATCCTTTTTATAAAACACCTCGAACAAAGTGCACTGAAAAGGGGCATTATGATGTAATTGATTTGGAAACTATTCCTGAAGATTATCTACCGCGTGCGGTGTATCGGCCAGGCGATAAAGACGGTAATTTGGAGCAATTTTATGCAGCAATTCCAGAATGGCCAAAGCCCTGCAAACCGCATCAGAATGAATTAGGTAAGTGGCATGGTGGATTTTGGCCGATTGTTGATAAGGAAGTTTCGGCTTGGGAGGCTTTGTTAGGCGAGCCTTTAAAGCGATATGGTATTGATCCCTCATTGCCAGGTGCTAAAACTGCACGGCAGTTTGGTTATTTTAATCAGTGGCAAGGTGATGTGGAAAGTGCTATTTATTGGTTAATGAATAATAAAAATAAGTGGAATAGTGAGGATTTTAATATACGATTTTCTGGCACAAAAATAAAACAAACGGTACCAAGTGATAGATTTAATTATTTACCCAAACCACAAACGTTTTACGCTAAATATGCATTTCGTGGCATGTGTCAACCAGCTAATGAAAGAACATTGATTGGCTCGCTAATGCCTCATGGATCTAGTGGAATCAATGCAATACGTTTTATTTCATTTGTAGATGATCAAAAGTTTTTATCGTTCAGTTCGTTTGCGAATTCAGTCGTTGCAGATTTTTTTATTAAAGTTAAAGGCCGAAGTAATGTTCAAGAAAATGATATAGCCCAACTGCCTATTATCTTCGGAAAATCAATCGATTTAGCTAATCATCGGACCTTGCGATTATTCAGCAGCAATAGCAGTTTTTCACAAACCTGGAGTGATCTGTTTTCTAAAGACTGTTGTACAGATGCTTATACTCAAGGAATTAATAATACATTCGTAGGTTGGGTTAGTGATAATGTACCCCAACAACCCTCAGCAAATGTCGGATTACAAGATAAAGCCGATAACTCGATCTACACGCTTAATATGGAAATTGAATTGCCTTGGGATCAATTAAGCGCTCAATGGACATGGAGCTCCGCATTGCGTATTGAATGGTCAAGGCGACAGGCACAACTGGAAATTGATGTGTTGGTGGCAATGGCATTAGGTTTAACTATTGATGAGTTAATCCAGGTTTATTTGGTGCAATTCCCCGTGATGAAATCTTACGAGGAAACCGACCAATACGATAGTAAAGGCCGTCGCCTGCCCAATACTACCCGCAAAGATGCTGGTGCCAAAGAATTACGCGAAGCCTTAATAAATCATGATGGTGTATCGCCTGTCACTGCAAACTGGCTTATTGATAATGGTAATCAAACCGTAACTAAAACGTTCTACCCACCATTCAAGCATGTAGACCGAATAGCTGATTATAAAACGGCTTATCGGGTATTTAGTGAGCGTTTAGATTTAAATAACAAAAAGGCTGGTAATGCGGCAAGTTGAATGTGGCACAAGGACAAGATGGTTATAAGCCGTGAAAACAGATATAAGTCTTGCTGGATTTAGCTATTGCTAAATAATGGCGACCAAGAAACCTTTAGTAATAGCTTAGAAACAAATGAAATTATTTTACTCAAAAAATCAAAGGCTTGGTATTACTACAGTATTGCTTAAGTTTTTAAAAGGAACATTATGTTAACTAATATTTCATTTTGTACTGTCATATTGGATTTG